>Ga0056128_1007664_pt1 | contig 13624 bp, 12 predicted proteins | sample WorMetLIZISLAND2_FD_71113 | JGI IMG/M metagenome (GOLD analysis project Ga0056128, IMG submission 71113) | Marine gutless worms symbiont microbial communities from Max Planck institute for Marine Microbiology, Germany - Olavius geniculatus... ... | reverse complement strand
ATGGGGCCGTCCTTGCAGCTGAGTACGGACAGACGGAGGGAACGGCCGTTGCCATGGCAACGAGGGCACCCGGGGCAAGGCGGCAAGGGATCCTTACGCCACCTGCCAAATATCAAGTTGCTCGGACAACAGGCAGCGAAGTTATGGGGATTTTTTGCAAACAACGCAATTAGCCGCCGTGACCTTGACCTATGACCCCTTGTCCTTGTAATTGGTCCAGGGGTGCTGGTGCCTCAGGGACCCTTCCTACCAAGTTTCGTATATGTAGGCCTTTTTGTTTTCCCTCTAGGTGGAGGCACGCTGGCTTTCGGGTACGGTCGGCCCACCCAAGCAACAGCTGGAAACCTTGAAATTGGTCCACGGGGTGCTCGTGTCCCAGGGACCCTTCCTACCAAGTTTGGTCTTCCTAGGCCTTTTCGTTTTCCCTCTAGGTGGAGGCACGGGACGGACAGACAGACAGACGGAGAGCATCGATACATAATGGGGCCTCCTTCTAGGAAGGACGGCCCCATAATAATTCGACACTACACAAACACACTTGTCACAGTAGTAAGATGCTAACTTATTCAGACTAGACCAAATTATGGGATATAATGTAGCGATAAAATAAACCTTGGTTTTGGTTTTACTCATGATAAAAACACCACTGAATGAAACCATGTAATCAGTGACTGACAGAAGTCATAGAACTAAGAATGCATTTTTTCTGCAGAGACACCGTAAAAAACAGATGCAGAACGAACTGACAACTGAATTATGACAGTCTGCGAAGGATTGGATTGGATCACATCAGTCTCAGCACAGAGCTTGTCTATGATAAGTCCTTACTCCTGCTCCGCATACGACGTCGACTCGGCTTGCTTTTCTCTTGCTCACAACACGACCTGGACTTAGCACGGAAGTGCTTCAGGTCATAGACGTGGTCATCATGCAGCATCGGTTTGTAACCGGGAGGCTCACACAACTCGGGATAGGACTTGAAGAATGCCTAGTAACAACATGCAACACTGCACTAAGCTACACTGAATTCATATTAGCAATGCCATGCACAAATGCTCTCCAAGATAAGACGTACTGTCCTTCAGACAATAATGAACAATTATCCCCGAACTATAATCACATTCATGTTATTATTCCTGTTATACTATAAATCGTATTGCTGCATAATGCATACATGACATTTAGCGCATTAGAGGTATTGACGACAATGCGCTATATAAATTTACATTTGACATTTGACATGTAGACACACAGCTTAATATGCAGCAACAGCTTCAGCAAGTCCACCTGTATGTCACATGCTGGTAACTATAAACGAACTGAAGTTGCCACCAACTGATAGCTCCCACCCTGTTGTTTTCCGAAAGGTATCAGCTATAAATTCTAAGGAATTCCTCTAAACGAGTGCATTAAGCTGATTGTCAGCCCTTTATTCAGCCAAATGTGCAAGACAACTATTAATCATTGACAGAAAATGGCATGAGTTTCAACAGGAATCAACACGATTGACCTTGAATGACCCTAAATGAACATTATATTGCTGAATATGAGGTTTTGTGCACAAGTGGAATTTCTTGCCATGTTCTCATCATTGAGTATTTAAAGCTTAATCTCTTACCAGACATAACCATAGGACACACTTCTGTTGATCTACCAACATCTTCCAGCCAATCTGTACAAGGCACTTGTACGCAATAAGATAGATTCATTCAACGTCATCTCATATAAATAGATAGTAACTCACTTTATAGCCGCCATGCAGCAGATACATTTCTGGATAATAAAGCACAGGATAGCTGTCACCATGCACTTCTCGATCTTTATTGCGCAGGAAATGCATTCTGAAATCAAAACGTAGTAAACACTGGCAAGTGGCAGTTGCTCTACAGTGCAGAACATGAACTAGTTCACTGAATCATCAAAGTGTAATGTATACATGGTGTTTCATAAAAAAGGGACCCCTTTTTGTTTTTTATAATTCAAAAATGATGATCAATTTACACAAAATTTTTAGCACTTGTAGCGGAAGAAATACTTATTCAGAATATTTAAACAAAATATGGCAGTTGATTAAATATTCTTTGCTAGACGTGACGTAATGCTGACGTCATAATGTGCCGTGAGTACAAGCTTGCTTATCTTAACTAGTGCTGTCAGTTGCTACCCTGCTTCAATGGTGAACTTAATCTGGTTCACTAATGAAAAATGAAAATGAAAATGAAAAAATTTTGCATGCTTGGTGTGCTAGTGACTGTCATGCTCGAACACATGAAAGTCCAACTATCCCCACAGATACGTAAATGCGATGGTTTTGCATGTTTTTTTTGTGGCTGCAACTGCAAAACTTCAAAAATTTGTCATCAACGAACCAGATTTTTCACCATCGAAGCAGGGTAGCAACTGACAGCACTAGTTAAGACAGGCAAGCTTGTACTCACGACACATTATGACGTCAGCATTACATCACGTCTAGCAAAGAATATTCAATCATCTGCCACATATTGCTTGAATTAGTATTTCTTCAGCTACAACGGGTAAAAATTTCATGTAAATTGATCATCATTTGAATGAATTAGGGAAGAAAGAAAAAGGGGTCCCTTTTTATGAAACACTGTGTATCCAACTACACTGTGTTCAGAAAAAAAGACACACCCTTACATTTTCTTTTATATCTCCGTGGAAAATGTTTAGATTTTAACAAAATTATTAGGAAATGTTTAGGAGTAAACTAACATTCCACTAATATCAAAGTTAAATATTCTTTGCTACCAGTGACGTCATGCTGACAACATATTCTTGTGTTTGTAAAGTATGAGTTTTACTGTTGAAGGAGACATTTGATGAAATGTTAAAACACATAAATTGATCAGTGTGATGACTGAACCCAAAAATATGCTAATCCGTCACGCAATTTTTCACTGTAAACTGTTTCCATGGTTTATCGTCTTGGCTGAGTGTAAGATCTTCAACTTTGTTGACGGCAGGCGTTCGCGCACTGCGTCACTGCATGGATGACCACTTGCCTGCTATCAGTCGAACGGCTTGATACTGCCGGACATGACAATTTTCTTATTTAGAAGTTTCATTCCATCAATATTCAATTCTCTGTCCATTGTCCAAAAGCACTTTGCACAAACTTGCGGCTCCATAACTCTTGCTGACTCACTAATATTTATCAATGTCTGTCTTCGACGGTAAAACCCATAAGTTAGAAACACAAAGATACGACGTCAACACGACGTCATCGAAAGCAAAAAATATATAACTTTTACACTGATGGAATACTAGTTTCCTCCTAAACATTTCCTGAAAATTTTTTGGAAATGTAAACGTAGCAAAGGCACGTGGCCCGCACACAAATGCATTAGCATACGCAAAACGTGCATTGTCGACTTAGGGTGGGTCAACGTCCGCACCTGTAACTTTTTTCTTGGTGGACCAAACTTCCCCAATTTTTTTTGTTAGATCCCATGAAAATAATCCTTGATCAAGTTTGTTTCCAAGTTTTGACATCTCGATCGGTTCTTAAGATATTCGCAGTCAAATTCGAAAGTTGTCTGAAATCAAGCCGAATTTTCGACTTTTTGGCCATCCCAAATTTCTGGGGTACAAGCCCCCAAAAATGTGTACATAAGTGATCATGCCCACCCTATGGCCCGTCATGTGGCTAAGTTTCATAGGGGTAAGCCCATTACCCCAAAAGCTACAGGCACGGATATACCAACTTTAAGCCAGTTTTGGACCCCCTTTGAAAAAAAATTGTAAAGGGGACCCCATCCCCAGTGGGGGTGCGCTAGTAAGACTTGGTCATTCTCTAGCGTGTAAAAATTTTGTGGCATAGCACCCCTTATGGGCCGAAATATGGTCTTCCAAAAAAGGCACTTTGAGTGGCTACAATTTCATCTTCAGATCTAAACTAGAGTTTACCGGACTTGTTTCGCCTAATGCGGGAGAAATTGTGGTAGATCAAATACTTTGCCGATTTGAATATCTTCATCTGTTCTGGAGATATTCGCCGCCGAACTTCAAAGCTGTCCAAAATCAGGCCAGATTTTGCATGTTTTTGGCCCCAAAAATTTTTTTGGGGTGGGCCCCCCGAAATTTTGGACCGGCATTAAAAAATTCGGCCTAATACTGACCACCATGCAAAATTTCGCCGCAATCGGCCGACGGAGCTCGGAGATACCTTGGAGAAATTAAAAAAACATCTGCAGTAAAACATAAGCCCGCTCCGAACACTATCGCTTCCGGGCTGACTAGTAATACACCATAACATAGCTAATGGTAATGCCTTAATCTACACTGTCCAGAAATACGAGAAATAATCATCATAATTTGCAGGCATACATTTTATACCAAATGAACATTAAAGAACTAATGCTACAACTATTACTACTGCTATTAACAATACTTCTAATTTTGTAGGACTTGTAAACTTTTATGAAGTTACTGATCACAGTTCTGAAATCCAATTTTTCGGGAAATTTTAAGGCACAACTTTTCACAAGTAGGATGCCCTCAATGTCACTAAATCGAGAAAATTGACCAGTGCACTGTTTATGTGATGCAGACCATGTCTTCCATAAGTAACTATATCAGACCGAAAACTGAAACTGCAGTGAAGGTCTAAAACCTACCGCAACAACTGCCAGTTGTGCGCTGAATAGTAACACTAACAAGCACTGTCTCATTATCGGCCTGAACCCAAAGAAAGAATTATGTCAAGCAGTGACACTGCGACAGGGTGAATGACAGCTGTGAACGACAAGAGCACGATATATTGAAACTTACAGCCGAGGTCCTCTTTCAGACGAAAATTCACAATGAAAGACTAGAATCTGACAGCAAGATGCCTCAGTGCCTGGAAGAAACTCTGACAACATTATAAAATGTGATAAGATATCATCCTTGGTGTAGATATTGACTGAATTCTGCATAAAAACAACAATCAAATTATTAGTAAATCATATGGCAACAGGAAGCAGATAAATACATGTTGCATGCTGTACAGCATAAGAGTTTAAACTAAACATCTAAACAGTGGTGTGATTTTCAGAAAATGCCTTTTCTAGTAGCCTTTCTGTTTATATTTTAATAGAGCTAAAATTCTACCTGTACAACTGTAAGAATAGATGGAAACATGAAAAAAATCACCAGACTGAAGAATCATGAATAAAAACCGCACAATAATGCTGCAAAAATTTGGGACTTTAAATTGTTACTGGATATAGAAACATTAAAAATACAATTTATAGCCAGGTTTTTAATACAATATCACTAAGTCATCATGCAATCTAAGGTCACGTAGGATTTTAGTACCACGGTAAAATTATCAGCACAAAACCACAACTGTGCAACAACATTTAATTCACCAAATACAGTAAAGCCACAGAACCATCAGATAAAGAGAAACAACACTGAATGAGACAAGAAGCACTTCAAACTAAGACCCTATTGAAAAATCAGTCAAAACATTCTACACAAAATGGACACAAAAATAATATATACAGATTTTTAAAATGATAAGGATCAATCATAAAAGTCATGAAAACCACAATGAAACACATTACTACACAAAGAATAAAAACTAAACTGATAACATCAACTCTGTTACAAAGGGCCTTAGCATATAAAAACAAAATATCTCCACCTGAATATGGCCACCATCATATTCGTATGGATATCGACAGTCAACAATGATGTACTTGTTCACAGTATCAGTGAACTCATTGCGCAGCAGATAAGACAACTAACCACACACATAGAAATAGCATGTCACATATTAGAAAAGTTCCATCTGTGTTGATCTGCAACATTTAAACTATAAAGTGGTGCAAAATCTTGTAAAATTTCTCCTTTTAATTCTTTATACCATGCACAGAGGGGCATCACACAGAGCAGAAAGATAATACAGCTTATCGACATTATTTATAAAACTGATCAGAAAAGGTGTTCTTCATAACTGCAATAATCAAGCCTAATCATTTCTGAAACCATAATAAAGTGAATATCCGTATAAGCATGCACTGGCCCAAAATGTATATATTTACGTCCAAAATGCCAAAGCATATGCTGAGCTTTAAAAAAACACTTTTTTCATCTCTGTACCAAAGCACTTTTTCTTCTCATGGCACCATTGCTTTGTAATCACCTAAGAACGTATACAAAGTGACACAACTGAACTGAACAGTTCCAACTTCAGCTCGGTTCGCTACAAGTAAATATCAGTTCAGTTCAGTTCAGTCACTTTGTACAAATCTTAAAGGTCCATGGCCACTTGTAAAATTTATGTAGACCTCAATTAGACATTTCACCTTGCCTATATAATATGGTGATTTAAGCTTTATAAATGTATGAAATCAATGCCTGAATATTACGAAAAAAATGGAGTTACGTTATGCTGAAAAATCCTAATCTTGGAAGTGGCCAGTAGTGACGTCAGCGCATGTACCCAGTCAGTGTTTACCAATTAATTTTCATATTTTTAACGGCAAAAAATACTGTGTCGCATGACAACTGCAGCAGTACATAGATACACAATGTGATTTTATAATGTTTATGTTTCTCTGTGTATTTTACGTTGACTACGGGTACACATGGTGACGTCATCAGCCTGTCAACATGGAGTCTCATTTTCTGCGTCGTTTTCGTAGATCGTCGATTTAAAATGTAAGTTTCTTTGTGTTGACAAAACGCTGGGTGCCGATATTACTGTCAAAATTCTCAGAAAATTGTGCTCTTTTAGGAAAATAATAAGTTAATTTTGGTGTCCAAGGACCTTTAATGTTGTCATATTACTTTAGGCTGCTGCAAAAGAAGAAGCATCAAACATCATGTGCACTAAATAATTAGTTGCACAAGAATGCAAGGCTAAAACGTGTCAAATCTGGAAATTTGACTAAAAAATTTTGCTAGCATGGATTTGGTTGGATTTGTCAGTCAAAACAAGCTTTGCCGACAATACAAATATACAAAGAACTTAGGCATACATTTTGACACAATAGTCAGAGATGACAGAGAATAATGCAACAAAAGATTTTGCAATAAATCTGCAAAATGATAAAATATCCTGTATCACCATCTACAGACTACAGTGCTGCATACCGTACGACAGGAAATGGCTTTAAGATCCTTGTGTTTGTCGCCCTCAATGAACGGCAGACAGTACGGACGACTGAAGTCACCAATCAGTTCGTGCAGTCTGTCATCAGAGCAATTTAAAGCGGATTTAATTGTGATGTCTGTCGAAGCCTCATCACTTCCAGTCTGCATCTCACCAATGTCACATTCTGCAGCCAACGTATCCACAATACTGCTATGCTTTCTCTTGACAGCAGCAACAGCGGTCTCTTTGCTACAGTGTTTCTTTGATGCTGGTGATCGACAGGCAGATTTATGAGGCTTATTGAAGCTTAGGGACTCATTTGTTGCTGCGACGGTGCTACAAACAGCTGCTGGGTCAATATTCTCCTGGTCTTCTTGGAACTGACTGACACGTTTCTTTGGTTGACATCTCGCTCTATTCACCCTGCCACTGTTGTTCCATGTGCTCATAGGTAAGACCAAAGATCCCGGACTGAGACTGGAGAATGGTATGGTCTTCGACTTGGAACTGCCATCAATTCTAGGCACCAGCGGCTGAGCATACAGAGCATCAATACTCTCATCTGCCAACGAACTGCAGACATCATGCTAAAACACAAACAAGAAAGTACTTTCAATGCCAAGTGGATACGTTGTTTGTACTACACAAAATACAGTGGACTAAAAATAATGTATAAAACCGTAACTAGACACTGTACACATACAGCGTTTTGTGAAACACAAGTACAAAAGTAATTACAACACAAGCATCTCACAAGTACTAAATACAATAATACAATAAAACCAAAACTGAATAGGTAACACTGCATTTACGATTTTTGCACTATTGTTCAGTACAATTCAAATGCAAGCATGGGAGAAAGCTTAACTTCTCTCATTCAACACACAAGACATCAATGGTGGGTGGATCTTTCTCGTACCAAAATAACTCAAAAGAAGCAAATAGCAGTACAGAAAATTTCATTTGCACAATTTTAAATGTAGGAAACAAGCCACAGCAACAAACAGCAATGACTTTACAGTACTGCCAAGTGTCTTCTGAGAAGTGAATTCCTCTAAAATAACGAGAACATTAAATGGATGGGGGTTGCTCAAGCTGTATAACTACAACGAAACTACAATGTACCTGAGGGGGTAAGCGAGATTTCAGACAATGCGCAGGCTCCAGCAGATTTCGTTTACACGGCAAACGTGAGTGAGGCAGATTCGTTTCATCGGTCATCACTCGCTGTGTACCAGTACGATGATTTCGGGGCCGTGGAACAAGAAACTCTGTGATCCGCCTCTGCTCGTCAGGTATAGTCTGTCTCACAGTGCCCTGCTTTCTCCGCTGCTGTACAGTTTCGGCCTCAGGATGTTCCTGCAGACGCTGGGAGCTCTCCTGACCCATACCGGCTGGACCTGATGCAGGACTGTTCTCACGTCGGTAATTCTTGACCTAACAGTGTTACCACATGGAACTATCAACAACTCAATAAATATGCAAACTGCTGTAGGCTGCAATAACTTGCAGCTATCACAACATGTAACAAAAACCAAAATAATATGGCAAAAGGCGGAACTTCTACTCGTTTGTATTTGCCAGGTGGCATCATATAAAACTCACGGTTTGGCTGCAATCTGTGACTGCATGTTTTGGCTGGGGATTCGAATGCGACAGACAGACAGACAGAGACCACGCTACTGACCAATGTGTAGCAATAAGACAAATTGCTTGAACTGCAAGCTAAAAAAGCACGATTCCACATAATAATATAATCATCATTGTAGCTGTTATCATTACCATCATTATACTTTCTATTTTTTACCAATTTTTCTCCATTTTTCCATGCTGCACAAACTTTAATTATGGTTGATAGAATGGGCAGCCACATTGTAATGTAGACAGAAAATGCATGACAGCATATAACTGACTATATTACAACCTATCATTACAATAAACGTCCTCAATCATAGCCACGTTATACACAATTTGCACAGCTGCATCACAGCATAATGTACTTACCACAGGAAATACTCCCAAAGTTTTCATATCCATTTTCTTTCTGCGAAGTGATCTAAAAATTCCAAAAATATGTCACAGCACTAATTAAATATTCCAACTCTACAGTTAAGCAAAATACTTAACATCCAGAAATTATAACTTAGCAAAGTATGTTTCTCCAATCCATACAAATTGTTATACTAACAATATACAAAGTATAAGTCTAACTGCTACAGCGTTACAAGCACAATGAGTCCACATTCAACAAAGCCTCAACATCGTCAACAGTGTAATGCCTACAAGCCTTACACCAGTATGATTTTAAAATTTGTTTCCCTATTAGCTGACACAAAATCCAAGTATAAAAATCAAACAAAAAAAAACAAAAACAGCCAAAAAGTCAGCAATATTTATTTTACGCAATGCAGAGAACACAAGACTACTAAGTATTATGTGCAAGCACTAATATTTAGTAAACTGCAGGCCAAAATTCAAATCGCATCTTACCGTTCCCATAGAAATGGGGAACTATCCATTTCACTTCCAGAAGAATCTATTGTGGCTACAAAAGAAAAAACAACATTTTTACAACACTACTCTGAAACAACAAATCCAGTCTGAAGTCTGAAAACAATCAGCAAAGCTCATTCTGGCTTTGATTCTCGTTGTCACCCATATAAATCACTGGTACTATAGCTACAAGAAACGAGAAAGCCCAGCTAATGAAAAAGGAACGTGTGACAGTGGTGCATGTATGAAGGACCACTGCGAATCAATCTAAGCTTACCGATCTTAGCAGTCGACATTCGACACGATGGTGATTATGAAAGCCGGTATTTATAGTTTTGCTACCGTTTAACAGGCCGAAAGCGCACATTTTGAAGAGGCACCCCTCTTTGATGCCCTTGTAGACAGGCCTCCTTGAACATAGGCAGTCGAGAAATGGACCATTAAAATCTACGTTTAAAGCTGAAAATTTCATATGTAGGTTATCCTGGTTTATCTATAGTGATTTCGGCACAATTTGCTCTTTAAATGCGTTTTGCCGCCCAAAATTGCCCAAAAATCTATTAAAAACCCCCTATTTTAGCGTTCAAGATCATTGCTCTTAATGCCAATCGAAAGCCCGTGTACGACTTCTTATTACTGATTTATAGTTTCTCGCACTGTTTCTGAGATACAGCAACTGACTGGCTAAAAATCGCAAATTTTCCCTACCCCCCTCTCATTTAGCACTCTTGCTCGGGGTCACCCTTTTTGAATTCATGGAAAAGCTTTATGAATCCTAAAACTAGAACTAGAGTCCTTCAGGAAGCCGAAGGTAAAGATGTGGTGATCCTAGGCTGCACCGTTTTTGACTGATTCACTAGTGTGACAGACAGATGGACAGACACAAATGCGATGGCTAAGACGCGTTCAGTACATGCTGTCGTGCGTAAAAATCCGACAAAAAGTCATTTGTGCGCCAGAAAAGTCACACTTTACACAGGAGCATGTTCAAACCCTCAAATTTGAAGTGCATGATGTAAAAGCGTTTTTACTGACAGCAACATTTACGCTTTCAGTTCCTCACTGCACAAAAATTAAACAAAAATGACTTCAGCACTGTTATAAAAATTTTGAATCTTTATTATCTTTTCCAGTTACTTTGAAATAATGCAATCTACTATAAAGATTTCCACAGTTCAGCAGAGAGCAATTTGCTACTAAACTTTCACTGTCAAAATAACATCACATTAAGTCGCAAGTTTGTATCATGTCGCCTGCTAAACCTTGATGTGGCAAAGCTGAACTTGCTGGTGATGGTGTAGCGTTACCCAAAGATAACTTTCTTCGTGGCGTCTGTCGACACCTGCAACATAAATGAAACACAGACATCGGACTCCAAAACCCAAACTACAATGTAACTTCTGACATTGTTGTCGCAGATGCACGCATTCTGAAAAAGCCACTTTTGCTGCTGCAAGACACACTGCAATCTGACACCAACAGCCAACTGAAATCTGGCTGCATCTTTGAGACAAAAAAAAAACAGTCAAAAAGAGCATCAGTGCAATTCCATAACTTAACTGCTTCAGTTGTGCACTCTGTTATGTCTACCAGTATCCATTTGTCTGTGTGGCTGCATATTTAATTGCTAAAAGAATACAAATGGTTAAATTTTAATGGCGATCAGAATTACATGCTATTATCCACATTCAAATCATGATCTGGATACGAAATTTCTCCATGAATGTCAGGTTGTCCAAGTGCTTCCACTTTCTTTATTCCTAATAAATTAAATTTGTCAAATAAAACTACAACTGGAGTAAAATAAGCACCAATAAAGTTAAGCAAAGTATTTGAACTGCTTCTTAGCAAATATAGCTACATCACTCTAAATCCCTATTTAATTTACATAACCTAACTAAAACTTCTTTAAATATGAAGTTGTATTACATAATCTAAAACCCAGGTTGCGGTGCCCTGACATAAAACTTTAATGATTTGTTGAAGACAACGATAAAATCCAAGAGTTTGTAGCTTGATGCTGCACTCACAATAACTGTGACTTTGGGCTCTAGTAACCATTCCTTGCATATGTATTTGTAAACACAAGCAATGTTATTGACTATTGACAAGATCAAAACATGAGCTAAAATTCAATTTACTAAGTTACAAGTTTGTCAAACCTACTTTCTTTTCAAAATCAACACTTATCATTCACAAATCACACCTTGTAGTGCTCAAGCCCTGCAGTGACTGTGCTAACTCTAACACTGGTGACAGAAACTGTTGATTCTCAGGCTTCACGCCATTAGCAGTAGCACCACGATCCATTTTTCTGTAGATCTCTACATACATAAACTGCAAATTTTCACATTTTATACAGTTAGTAGCATATGCACAAAAAGTTTAAAAATTATAGCTTACAATAAAAAGAAAAAAGTGAAGAGCAAAAAGTAATAGTTTTTAAAGAACACATCTGTTAAGATTGTTAAATCTAGACTCTATTAAAATTATAAAACCATTATGTAGCACCGGATGTTACAATGTAACAACAGCATTAGTTAAGTTTTCTGTGTTGTCATTTGTGTGCAAAGTTTCAAATTTTTTAGATGGAAATAGAGGCCAATGGCCTACTTCTGGATTCACTGATGATAATGAAAAAAATTTTAGCTACATTTTTACTCCACAATGCCGCTGCTGTGGAGATGACATGACTGACTTCCATTTTAGTACTGTGATCATTACGCCAAGCATTTTTGTCACGTATAATGTTAATTGAAATAATTAGACCTACTAATCAGTTAAGTGACGATACATTGTAATTGTTGTCGTTCTATAAACAAAAACAAAACAGAAAATATTAATCTATATTAAACCAATATAGTACTCAAAGGGGGGCGAATCGTCCAAGCTGAGGGGGCGAATCAGCAAAAGGCGAACAAGCAAGAGGGTGAACGAGCCAGGAGGCAAAAAAGTCAGGGGGCGACTCAGCCAGGAAGTGAAACGACAAAGGGGCCATTATTCCTTTCCGCTTTTTATGGGTCCATTGAATCCGCTGAGCTTGGCTGATCTATTTTCTCAGGCTCTAGTTGCCACTTATGCTACCTGGATCTGTGTGTTCTATTACCACATTTTCAAACAGAAACTGTACGAATTTAAATGTCCTATACAGGTCAGTCAATAATGGATGAGTGGGACTTATAGCCCAGCTTAATTGAAATATCAGCTGCACCAGATCAGCCAGTGGTAAATGTGACTAATGTAGATGACAGTAGATCAGCTAAATTAGCAGATCCACCAAAAAGGCCAATAATGATCAGCGTTGATGAGCTGTAAAATATGTGTGTGTAATAATAAATGAAATTAATTGACATAATTATCAATAGGCGTTATTATCAGCCCGGGACGGACTGACACCAGATTTTATTTTCAGTGCAAACTAGAATGAATACTTATGGCAGATTATGTCATCATTTCAGGCACTGCTTGTTGGCAAAGTTGATCAGCAGCAGTCCACCTAGATTCCAGACCACAATGATCGTGCCGATAAAGCACCTGATGGCATTGCTTAGGCTAGCCTACTTATAGGCTAATTAGGACAAAGTTTTTGTCTATGCTTAGGCCTACTTTTAACACTGCCATTAATGAATCCAGTTCTTGTCCGCCACACTTATGGTAATCCCTTTAATGACAGAAACGTTTCACGAACAGCCTAACTTTTGCATAGCCTATATACCTGCGGTAGGGAAGCCAACCCTGGGGCCCGGGGCCCCGGACAGGCTGTCCCCGGATTTTTACCCCGGGGACGGATAGCAGATCCCCGGCACTATCTTTCTGCCTAGCAGCCAGCCGTGCTGCCTCTATTGTGAGCACTAAGCAGAGCCACTGTGATACAGTTGAAACGTGGACTGCCCTGCAGTCACTCTAGCTGAGACAGGTCCTGCAATGCAGGTAATATCTGAGTTTGCTGCGTGTTGCCCAAGCCATGCTGTTAAGTCATCTGCCTGGTGACTCAACAGCATGGCTTGGGCAGCATCCACAGACTGC
>Ga0056128_1007663_pt1 | contig 13624 bp, 10 predicted proteins | sample WorMetLIZISLAND2_FD_71113 | JGI IMG/M metagenome (GOLD analysis project Ga0056128, IMG submission 71113) | Marine gutless worms symbiont microbial communities from Max Planck institute for Marine Microbiology, Germany - Olavius geniculatus... ... | reverse complement strand
GTTTATACACTTGTTAACGGCAACATTTAAGGACTTGCACATCGAAAACAGCAAAAATTACAAAAGGTGATATTATTCAGTAGCACATTGACACACAGTCAGTGTGATGCGGGCAATGTAATTTTTGCTGTTTTCGAAGTGCAAGTCCTTAAATGTTGCCGTTAACAAGTGTATAAACTAATGTTTTGTACATTTATTAATAGTAACCGTGGCCTTATCTCTCACCATTTTCAAGATACGGTCTCTTATAGCTTGAAAGTTTTCATTGAAAATTGCGGTTTTTATCTCGCATCGTTTAGCCACAATACATGCGTGAAAAACCTGCCTTGCTGTCGGACATTACGCTTTGCTGGCACCAATTGCCTGCTGGTACCACCTGTCAGACTCTCAACAGTTTGCAGTCGGGCTTTCACGGTTGCTGGACCTCGTGTCTGGAACACTTTACTGGATGACATAATTTATATATAACAACATCTCAGTCACTCTAACGTTTTGTCGCCAGTTGAACAAGAAATTTGAGCTAATGCTCACGAGACGCGCGAAAGTCTATAGCAGTTCCGGTTAAAGTAGTTTAGCTGAAAATTGGGGTGTTCACGCTAAGTTAATATACAAATACCAAATTCTCTATCTGGATCGCATTTCCGTGGCGCCACCTTGTGAATGATATAGACTTGTGTCGCAGCCCGAAATCGCCAAAAAAATTCATAAAACCCTGTATTTTGCCGTTCAAGATCATTCAAGGTCATTGAATTTGGCGCCAATCGAGAGCCAGTGTACGACTTCCTATTTGTGATTAATAGTAACCGATGTGATTAATAGTAACCTAGGCCCTATCTCGCACCGGTATACTGAGATACAGCGACTTATTGACCAAAAATCGCAAATTTTGCCCACCCCCTCTTATTTAGCGTTTTGGTTCGGGGTGACCCTTTTCAAATTTAGGGAAAAGCTTTACGGTTACTGAAACTAAAGTCTTCCAGGCAGCCGACAGTGAAGATTTGGTGACGGTAGCTTGCACCGTTTTTGCCTGATCCACTCGTGTGACAGACGGACGGACGGACGGACGGACAGAATTGCGATGGCTAAGACGCGCTGAAAGCAGTAGCTGCTTTCGCGCGAAAAAATACGGTTTTTCAAAAAAATCAGATCGGGACATTATCTCTTAAACACTGAACTTTTTCTGTCTACATGGTGCGGCAAAACGTATCCTCTAGTTTTTTTGCTGTTTTCTCAACAGCCGTTTTGGATTTTAATTTGAAGTTTACAGCTTTATTTACTAAAACCTTCTACATTTAATTGCTAAGGGGTTGTCCATAAATGACGTCACGCGATTTTCGTCACACTTCGTCACATTTCCCTGGATCCCTCTTCAAATATGACGTCACAATCGTCTAACCCCCTCCCCTCCCCGGCAGCGTGTAGTGTAGAGTACAGAGATGAGTTTCAGCATATCCTAATTCTAATATATAAAATTATATCCATTATCAAAATTGTTTACTGTCAATTTAATGCATAAAATTGTGTGAAATTTAGCACAGTGTTCCTAAATGTTCCTCGTCCTGACACATACGGTGAGTTGGCAACATGAACTCGGCTGTCTATTGTGCCTTTCCACAAATGTGACGTGTGCGACGTCACACTTTCTTTAACCCCCACCCCCTTCCCCTACGTCACACGTCGTCACAATAATGTAAACCCTCTTCCGCCTCGGAGCGTGACGTCATTTATGGACGACTCCCAAGTACAATATGATTTTGTTGAAAGACGAAAAACCTAGGTTTTTTGCTTTTAAGAACTAAAGTCCGTCGTCAATCAATCAATCGTACTTTTTGCCGCACCCTGTAACCTTGAAGTAGCTCTGCTGCTAAGGCAACACTGATTGATTGATTGATTGACAAACGTAGGCCTGCTATAAGCTCGACCAATAAGTAGCTAAGCTACGATCAGCTAAAAAACATTTTTTAAAACAAAAATTGGACTTTAAAAATTTTTTTTTTTAATTTTTTAAACCAAAAAGTGAAAAAACTTAGTTTTTCGGATTCATTTTCCAGCCCCGGAGTCCTATGTAGCCTATGCCCATAACGCCCATGACGTATAACGCGATGTGGTGATTGCAGCCAATGCGACAATTCAGTGGACCAAATGGGTGTGTTTGTTTACAGTTTTATTTACATTGTGAATTTTGGTGTAGTTTATTGCAAATTTTTGTTAGAAGAATGAGCATTCGAGAACAGTTGCTTGTTGTAGTGCTGCTATATTCGCAACTGCGCTGGCTTATTGTCCAGCTGTTGACAGTGACTGTGGGAGTTGTTATACTCATGTCAGCTTCGGTGTTTCTGTACGGGTCGTTCTACTATTGGTATATGCCGAGTGTTTTGCATGATCGACCTGTGCACTTTACGTTCAGGTAGCCACACACATGTCCGGTTGCACGAAATTATGCAGTTTACGTACAACTTGCCCACACTTATTGCTTGTCAAAGAAACGGCCAAAAACTCTAGCCCGCAACCTCACAGTCATGACTGTAATCACCTAGCTAGACTGTTACTGTCAATTGAGATCTGTGCTTCGTTGATTTAAAATATGACTATGGTTTATTTATGCTTTTGTGATTAAACTAAAAATAACATATCCTGGTATTATGTTTGTTCATTTAAAATGTAGGTACAGTATTTTATGTTTCATGATTTAATACAATTAATAATACAGTGATCATCTTTTAGTATTGTTTCTGTGTAGAACTAACTGCATTGCCCATGAGATGTCATGTGGATTCCCAACAGCCAATCTGTCATTAGTGTCTAACAATCGGGAAGTGAGTGTCTGAAATGTAAAAACATTTTTTGGAATTCACTTTAAACTAATTGTGTATTACATTTAAAGGTGCATGCTTTAGTTGCAGTTCATTAGTGGATTTAGTTAGTTTATTTACATTAAAATCAGATGTGTCATTATTGAAAGAAAAAGTTGTTATAAAGTGTAATTAATTAATTAATTATATTTGATTCATATATTTATTACTTATCAAAAAATTTCAATGAATTGTGTTTTATTTGTAACATGTGCATATAAATATATGTGTGGTAGCATCAAAGTTTAAAAGTTAGTAGTAAGTAAATTAATTTATGTGTATGTGTCTACAGCTTCTAATGTACGGTCAGCCATATATTGTCAAACTCCAGCTTGAAATGCCAGAATCTTCTGTGAACCAAAGACTAGGTAATACTGCATGTTTTTTGGCAAATATGTGTAAACTTAAATTAATAATAATTTTTGTTACTCATTTTTTGCACACTAATACCCCATTTACACAATGAAGCAAACATCAAGCAAACATCAAGCAAATATCAAGCAAAGATGAAGCAAACATTAAGCAAACATGAAGCAATTAGAGCACACATTGTGCACGTGTATATTGAATACATTTGCATGATGTCTGTTTGATGTTTGCTTGATGTTTGCTTTATTGTGTACATGGAGTATAAATGAAATAATGAACAGAGTTATTTTTGTGTAATTTTAGTCAAGAGTTAATATGGTTTCATTATTCTCCATAATTAATAAACAAGAAATAGTATTAGATTGTGACCAGTCTAATGTACTCCTCACGCGCATTATTTTTCCTGTATTTTTTAAAATGCTTTTTTGTTTTTTAAACTTCTATTAGAGACCCGGCATCAATTTGAGACCGGACTAATAGTGACTGGCGTTGAAGTTGTTATTGGAAATTGTCTCCCCGTCTATCTGGCACCGTTACAAAAATATGGCACCTCAAAGATAATGGGGCCACGACCTTGACCATTTGACACACGGTGGTCGACTTCCTATGGGTGGTCCATAGTGACATGCGTCTAGCTAGCACCGTTATGGAGATATGGCCATTTGAATTTCTTCAAGGAAGGCTCTTCCAGGAACAGAGGTCAGTCATCGGTCAGTCGGTCGGTCCTCAATATTACACTTATCGTATATACTCCTCTTCGCTATGTTAGGAATGTAGCTCACGAGGAGTAAAAATTGTAATGATGCTTACGTGCACTTGCTTTACTGCTAAGCAGTATAATTAATTAGATAATAGCTATAGGAATGTCACTATGGTGCTGTGCATATGGCTAGGTGACCATGGACTGGAGAAAAGTAACAACATCTTTATTATCGGGTTTATATTCGTGTAACCTGTGTGCTGCAGTGTACAGACTTTAGTCCTATTATTGGTACTTTTTAAACTGTAGAATTACCTTCAAGATGGATTGTTCAGTATAGTTCACAGCACATTGTTGTACCTGCTGTATGTTTCAAATTATTGCATCAAAAGTTTCATTTTATTAATGTTTTGATTAGCTGGAGCTGAAAAGAAGCACTATTTGTTTGTTATCATGAAGGAATACTGTTGGTTTGATATACTGTTGCAGGAATGTTCATGGTTGAGCTGCAGTTCTATACACGCCATGCAGAGACTGTCTTTACTGCTGCTCGATCAGTGAGCAAAATAACATCTTACTATAATGCGCGGAAAGTCTGTTTGTCTCTCTGTCTGTCAGCCCTTTTTAGCACCTTTTCTGTTGCATGGTTGCGAACCTCGACAGCGGCGTTTGAGACCTTGGGCCTTGGGTACATGCCCCCCACCTTGCTCTCCACCTGCCTCCACGGGCAGCTTGAGGGGGTGGGGGTTGAGTTGCCAGGTTTTCTTTCCCCACTGATTCTGTCAAGTTCGTTAGTATAGTGCTCAGCTTTGTGGCGACATCTGGCGAATGACGGCCACTTAAAGGTCCCAGCCTAAGGCCTTACGGCAGGCCATGAATTTCATAGTCCCTGCGACATGTGCCGGCTCACTCTGGCATTATTGGATCAGTGGCGCCCTCTGCACGTTATTACAACCACGTACCATGTACTGCGTACAACCCCTTCCAAACTCTTGCGTGCATTCATTTCACTAGCAAAGTAACCTGCCTGTACGGCGGGTACTTTGCTAGTAACAATAACAATATCTGCAATTTTCTTATTATGCCAGTGGTTATTGCTGATCTTGCAGTTTGCTAAGGGCACTGCACATACTATGTTGATGTCTAAGAGATGTTACATTTGCCTGATTTTTTGTATATAATTTTAAAGTCAGCGTTTTGTAATTTGTGGCTGTTTTAGTTGTGTATGTATAAGATTATATTGTGAATACATTTTTTTGGCACAGTCTATAGTGTCCACAGAAGATGTCAGATAAACCATCTTGTAATTTTTTGTCATATGTGCGTTTAGTCACTCTGTGAAGGGTTGTAGGCAATGATTAGTTACAAGTCGTGGCTTTATCGGACATTAGAGACTCTTGTTTTCTTCGTACCATCTCTAATCTTCAGCTTGCCAGTTCAGAAACAGCTCATCTCTGTTGAACTCTCTGAGGGATATTACTCGGATCCAGTGAGTGGAATATCTTAACTTTTAGCTATAGTTGTCGCCTGACATTGCATGCAACTTTTGATTTTTCATTGAATGTTTAAGTGCTTCTAACAGTAGCTGATAAGTATGTAATTTAGTATTAATAAATTGGAAATGTTATTTAATGAAAAGTTGTTAGTGTTGTTCAGTTTACAATAATTGAACAGATGGGTGCTTTTTTAAACGGAAGGCTGTAGTACCTGTCATATATTGAACTGAATGTGCACTTTTGCGCAATGTATGTCCTCTGTTGGGATATGACAAACAAAAATAGCTCACATTTTTTGTATATATACGAATTATAAGCTTATGTAACATGCAGTATAGTAATTACTGGCTATTAGTCCTTCAGTGTGCTGTAGCAATGTTGTTTCTGAAGAATATTGTGCTTGTAGGAAACTAGCTGCAGTCCTCAAATAAACATAAACTAAAAGTAATAGTAATATGTGTTGCGTAGAATTGTTTGTCACAATTCATTTATTTTTATTTACTTTTTTTCCTTTGGCGACTTTCGAAGATACTTTAGTGGAAGTAGGCCAAGTGGATGCTTAGGAAGACTTGCTGGGACTGTATCAAGATGATATGTATTTTTGCCTGTTTTTAGACTGCTTATTTTGCATATAATCTATCTGGAAAATGGTCACCAAAACAATGCATGTGTGTGTGTGTTATTTCTCTATGCCATTGGAGTATTTTTGTTTGATTGCAGTATCAGCCAACCTTTGGGGCACTACTTCAAGTTCAGGCCCAGCAGATAGAGATATATAAAGCTTCATTGAAAATTTTTGCAAAATTTTCTGGACTTAGGTAAGTTTTATTTTGCATTGTTTGTTTCACTTTTGAGGCTGGTTTCTTTTTCTTAACTGGCTAGTTAACTAAGTTAGTAGAGGATAACTGGCTAGTGAAAATGCATTAATCGAATGACTGACTAGCCAGTTGTCAAATGTCAGCCAACTATGACTGGCTTATTTTTGCTGACTAACTGTTGACTGATTGGTTGACTGTTCGCAAAATGGCAGTTAACTTGATATTATGCCATTATTATGGCATTGTTTGCCTTATGATCTGATGAAAGATTTTGGTCAAAGCATTTCAAGTGAGGAGTCGAGGGGTAGTTTCTGCTGTTAATGTGTAGTGTACATTCAGTTTAATCGTTGTGTACATTCAGTGTAGTCATTTAATTTAGATGGCAAAACGAAGCAGTCTACAGCAACTTTTTTCACATGCCACAGAAAACTTGTCAGTTAAACAAATCACAATGGTGGCAGTTATTGTTAGCTATCTGTTTTTGTCTGTTTTTCTTCTGTGTATTTTTTTTACGGCAGTTTTGTTGGCTAATGTGTGATTTGTTGCAGGTATTTTATGTTTCATTGGCCAATGCTGTCAACAGTTTTTGGTGTTGCAGTAAACTTTTTCTTCTTCTCTGTCATCGCCATCTTCTCATGGTTTGCCTACGTGTTTCGATCAAACGATGAATCTGTTTCATGGTCTCAGAAGAGTCGACTTCGTGGCAATGTGTCAGTCGGTGAGAATGGAGAAGTTTAGCTTTGTGTTAATTTTCAGTGTCAAAGCTTGCATATTAACAGCTTCAAAAACTATGTGCAAAAGCATCGTATATTCTTCTTAGTCTTTTTCCATGGGCAGCCAAATGAGTGTGTGTGTTAAGTTACGTTTGTTGTTTGGATGACAGGGAGGATATCGGATCTACAAGAAGTTTTGCTTCAAGAATTGCTAATATTTGGGAATGATTACTTTTGATAATTACTTTTTGAAGTGTAGCCAGGTGAAGCTGTAAAATGGCTTGTTGAATAATACTCAAAATTATTTGTAATAGGTGTTGTGGGAGTTGAAATAATTAAGTACTGAGTAAAAATAATTTAGTATAAATAATGCATCACCTACTTCTATTTGTTTGTGACATTCCAGTAAATTGCTTTTATCTGTAGCTTTTCACAGTAGATATGCCAGAGATATGCTGTATATTATAAGCTATTCACTGTGTAATCTTGGTCGTAAGTTTGGTGATGCTAGTATTTAGTATTTTGTTTTCAGACTCTGTTGGTAAGGCAACACAGAAGCTGGACAGATCATCTCACTCGGACACTAGTGCAGTTATTACTGAATGTGTCACCAAGCAGCCAGACTCTTCAGATGAGATTGTTACTTCTGGGATTAAGCATCGGACAGTCAGCAAGAACTAACTCACGTAGTTACAGTATCATCTTGTTTTGAGTGTAGTGTTGCCAAATGTGGTGAAAGGTTTCACTGCTGTTTCCCTGCTGTGGCAACATAAAGTGGAACAGAGTGACAGAAAAAAATATACAGGTGAATGGTTTGTGGGTGTTAGTCTGAAATGCATTAACGTTCAACCTGAAAATGCATTTTCATCCCATTTTTGCCTAGACTCGCTAGTGAAATAGAAATTTGAAACCATACGTTGTGAAACTCTGCATATGCTGCTGATGTTTGTCAATTACGTGCAGTTAATGTTGTGTAGTATTTGAATCAGGATTTGCAGTTGCAACTCGGACAGCACTAGACTGATCATTGTCATATGCAGTGTGCTTTTTGTGTGTTTTTGTAAATGTTCATGTGACCTGTGGTTGTGTATAATTTGTGCTAAACCAAGTTTGATTACGTCATTGGGTAATGATTGCAAACCTGTGATGAAGGTTTGTTTACTTATTTTTGTTGTCTAGTCATTTAAGTCTTCTTAACTGCAAAATGTTACTTGTCATCAGTCAAACTGCTGTTAAGAGTTTTGTATTTTCTGCAAACATTTCATATGAAACAGCATTTTTTTATTATTTAGTTTATCATTTGATATTATTTCAAACAATGCCAGAACCAAGTTATGTGCTAATAAACATAAATGTTGTGTGCTATGATTATGAAAAAAACGTTTTTGGAATTGGAATAGAGTATGAATGTAAAGCATTTGCTATATGGCTATATTGATTGACTGATTGACTAATTTATTGGTTTACTTTATTGGTTGAGAAACTGTTTGCTTTTTATATACATTTGCATTGTACATGCTGTTTGCATTTTAATTGAGTAAATGCTGAGGTTTGTTTTATATGCATGTGCAATAAGCCAATAACCACAGTTAAACTATTTGACAGTTATATACACTGTGTTCGGTAAAAAACTGACCCTCAACGGAGATATTTTGTTATCGATATTCAACAATTAATAATTTCGCTAAAAAACAATATTTTTCAATAAAATTTGGCAGTCGCTTCAGGAATTTGTTGGGGATTAAGTGTGTGAAACTTTGTTCAAATTCCTTCAGATTTGACATTATTATTGCATGATGTCTAGGGGGTCAGTTTTTTACTGGACACAGTGTGGTTTTATCCAGGTTTGTATAAGATGCTAAGGCAGGGTTGATTAATTCAACATGGTGTTTTTTGATTAATTTGGAATAATGTACCCATTATATTTTCCTCTTCGCCAGTACTTTGTACTTACTTTAGTTCTAGTAAGATCTCTCTAAAACCACCACGAGTTTGCGTCATTCAACGCAGTAAGGTCTCCAGTCCAGGCCCCCTCGACTTTCAGTTTTTAGTTGACGGTACTTTTGTAACAGCTGAGCTGTTGTCATGGTTGTCGTCCATCTGTCCGTCATATGGATGTACTGTGGCTAAATGGTGCAAGGTAGGGCTTAGGTTGCTATTGATCACTATAAATGGGAAGTCGCTTATTGCCTTTTAAATTACCTGCAATGATCTTGAAGGTTACTGACAACCAGTAGGGTCAGCTATCCTAGCGACAGCTGGGCTTTATTGCTCTTCATTCTTCAGACATTATAATACTTAGGCTTACATGGATAGCTGCTATCATAATAAGAGCAACAAGTAAGGTGTATCAAAGCGTGTGTGCCAGCGCTTAAGCAAAATTGAAGCACTGATAGTAGGCCTGATTTAGCTTATCGTACATTCCTAAGTCAATGTTCACTCTAACAGCAATTTTTCGACAGTTTGGAAGCCAAAGTTACTTCACTTTTGCTACTGGGAACGAAGGTTCCATTCACTCTTACTTTTTTGTAGCCGCATTAGCAAGAGCAAACGTCAATAAACATTTACATGCAATGTAAAAAAACAGAAAACCGTGAGATACCATACCACTGAATATTATAAACCGATTTACAAATATGGAGTTGGTCCATCACTACTAGTTTCAAGTTTCGCCTGCGTTTGTGTTTACTTGTGAAGTTGTAAACAAAACATTTATCGCTAATTCGAGTAAAATGTGATTTGTTTCTGCTGAAGTTGTCGAAATTGAACTTGTTTGTTAATTTTGTCGTATGTGAGACTGTCTGAGATTGAATAACATCGCCATGATGTATCAAGACGAGCGACAAAGGCTGACAGCGCAGATCGAGGAATGGAATTCCAACCGATTGGATTTATTTGCCCTTAGTCAGCCGAATGAGGTGACTGTTGTGGTGACTTGTTTTTGGCGAAAAACATGTTGGTGATTTTGGGCACACGGGAGATTGGCTGGATCTGGATCTGGATAGTTAGTCGGCAGGGCCCCAGGACTGGGGCATCACACCGACGGGATGATGACTATGGTGCAGCATGACTGGACAGTCGGCTATTAAATAGTGTTAAAGAGCCGGCTTGGCATTTTGTTGTAAAGACTTGTCACCTTTAAACGTGAACATTCGGGTGTTTAATATAGTAGAAATTGTGCTGTTTACCGTTTCTGTTCGTACCCTGACCAATGATTATATTTACCGTCCGCACTCACGGTCCGTATGCAGTTACAAAGTGCTATTTACCACACACAAATCACACACAATCAGATGGCATTCTTAGTACCCTACTTGTTACTGGGGGCCACACAGGTGCAGTGGCCAAGGCGAGAAGGTACACTGCAGGCGAGAGAAACAGATTTCTGACGTCGGTTAAACGTCTGGCTGGCATCAGCCGTTCTCACTTTCGATTACTAGTAATTAACAGCATTTTGAATATTCTATTTTCTGTGCATTTCTCCCTATTTCCTCGGTAATACAGTGGCTTTAATACCCGTTATGGTGGTATTACCATTACATCTGTCCCGTTACCATTACTACCGCAGTAAAATATCATTGGTTGTCTTCATTACCGCAGATTGTCGTTGTACCCATTACCGTGCAGCTCTATAATTCAGTTTTGATTAATGTCATTTTTTGCTACGACAAACCACCGGCCAAGAAACCAATGATGGTGTACATTCTTACGTGATGTAGGCCTAATGTCAACCAAGATGTCATGCAATCTACTTCTGAAGTTCAAACTGTATGCAGGCATGAAAGTTAACCGCAACTTCAATGGACAGACTGTGCATACTGTACGCATGGTCTATAACATTTTCTGCACCACATGCACACGTCAATAACACCATGCTACCCTGACCATAACCTGTCAATGTGATTCTTTTTTTACTTTAGTCCACAGACGAAAAATAGCCAACAGTGCAACTTATCGATCATCTGTCTGGATGGAAAATAGTATTTGCACTGTCTTTGGTTGTCATTAAATAAATTTTGGAATGGTCTTATATTGTTTGAGTGCAGAAACACTGGTGGGTTATTGTTTAATTTAGGTGCTGGAGTTTTGTGGAGTAATGCGATTCTTCTACCAGGATGATGGTGAGAAGGTGTCTACCAAGTGCATTCGTGTATCAAGCACGGCTACAACTCGTGACGTCATGGCAACACTGGTGGAGAAGTTTCGGCCTGACTTACGGATGCTCAGTCGAGCTCAATATGCTTTATATGAAGTTCACGTGAACGGAGGTCATCTACGACAGTTTTATTAGTGACCACACTTTTGTCTTTGCAATTTTTTGTCAGTTAGCAAATTATTCTATACATAGGTTAAAGGTGCTTTTGATGTAGTTTTACAGCATTACTTGAAATATATTTTGCTGTAACCACTAACCATCAAATGTCAGAGCTGTCAATTTTGTTGTGTTAAGTATCATACGACTTTAGTTAAATGTTAAAACACAAAAACTGAAGGTGAAAATGCTGCGTATGAATATTAATTAGTTTTGAATAGTGTTTTGGTTGAAATTCTGACGATACAGATGCAAGAAATTTTATGCCAATGGTTTGTTGTTTTCATATTTTTTATTTGCAAATTTGTTGCAGAAGAAAGACCGTTAAAAGATCATGAATGTCCTCTCATTGTCCAGCTGAACTGGGGAAAGGATGATCGAGAAGGGAGATTTTTACTGAAAAAAGAGACTGACCCAACATTATTGGTACATATGATCATTTTGTTTCTGAATATTTGTACCGTAGTAAATTTATGAGCTATTTGAATCTGATGATTGTAATTTATATATCTTATCTATTTTATGATTTTGTCATTAAAATAGTTAATCTTGTTCATTTGGTGAATACCGAGCAGGTGCAAACCACTGCCAACTATTAGACTAAGCTATCTGATTTGGACCACGAGTGATCTCGAATGAACTTGTATCCAAACCTGCCATTGCCATTTTATTATTACACATCTTGTAAGCTGATACTTAGCACATTAGAAGTTTTTTACAAGAATGCACTGTATTAATTGACTTTTGACATTTACAGGTGGGAAAAAGGTGAGTGAAACTGAACACTGGAATTTGCAGCTGTAGTGAAAATACTGTATACGACACTCACGGTGGTTTTAACAATAAATGCATAATTAACTGTCCAGTGCACAGACCTATAAATAAGTCGACTGTTTACTCACCGTTCGCCTAACGCAACGAGTTTAAGCCAGTTTAAGCCCGTTTCATTAAATATTCATCGTGCATATTTCAAGTGGTATGATCCACCACCTGTAGTTGTGTTTTTGATGCCTAATGCATTAGCGTTAGTTCATAAGCCGGCGCACAAAAAGCAAATTTTCTAGTATATGAGTTTTTTTGTCTGCCGTGCCATCAGCAGGTATGCCTAACAGGTTAGTGTTAGATAGGCCATCAAAAAACGCAGTTTACGTCACGAACGTCATTATCTTCTGCTAGCAAACCAGATTGTTTTTGCTCCTCGGTACGTTAATTTTTTTCTAAATTGCTTATCATGAACTTTTAGATCATCTTAGCTGTAACCTTACGACTTTTTGTTGCGCAAACCAAATTAAAGACGCTTGTAATTTGAAATATATTAAATATTTATCGTGCATATGCGGAGATGGGCGTGGCATTTTTTGGGCTTTAGAGTTTTTGCTGAATCCACTGTCTATGGTTTTTATGTCTGTTGTCCAGTGTCCACATTTGGATTCTGTCCTTGGATCTTACCACTGTGATCGGGCACCTACTCCCGGATAATTGAATCTGGTGAAAATTTGTGACAGAATTACTGCTTTCATCACATAGTATAACTTTTTACTGCAGTGTGACTAAGCGCATGTGTGATTGATAAACTGTTTAACAGCCACCAACTGAAGGCACGATGAGCACTTCAAGCCAAGCAGGTCACAAAGCTTCGTCACAGGCGGGCAGCTTTCGTCGCAAGTTGTCGAAGCGGGAGAAGAAAGAGTTGAAGAAAAAAGAGAAGGAGATGATGGCTGCGGGTGGGAAGGAGAACGACAGCAGTGTAGCTCAGCAACTGTACAACGAGCTGCCTGAATCAAGCTTCACGCGGAGCATTTCTAACCCGGAACTCGTGATGCGCAAACGGCGTCAGCTGAAACTCGAGAAGAAACTGCAGCAGATACGTGGCAACGATGGTTCACCTGACTCTGGCAAGTAACACACCCATTAGTGCATTCTGTAATTGATAAAGAGCATTTGCTGTCTGTGAAAATTCTTTATGATGTGTGGTGAAAGAGCAGTGCATTTGTTAGTAATTCTGTCTTCATGCAGAACTTTTGTGTTGTGCTTTATAGTTTATATAAAAATAATAAGTTAGATGACGAGGCATTGAGAGTTGCTGTTGGCTTGAGGCCTTTGCGTCAAACACAAATGCCACTGTGGCTCTCCAGTTGACGCTCGTGGTTTTCACAGCTTCGTGTGCAAGAGAGCTCCGGTAGCGCAGCAAGACATTATGCCCTTAACGACTTGATTGCTCGTAGCTTTGCTTCAGCCGAAGTTCCCATCACACCTCACACGGTAGTGTGAGTGTTGTAAGGACGACCTTCAAAGTATATGGGAAAATGCAAACTTTGACCCTCAGCCAACCAAAAACCCCTGAACCGATCGTCACCAAATTTT
>Ga0056128_1007659_pt1 | contig 13626 bp, 10 predicted proteins | sample WorMetLIZISLAND2_FD_71113 | JGI IMG/M metagenome (GOLD analysis project Ga0056128, IMG submission 71113) | Marine gutless worms symbiont microbial communities from Max Planck institute for Marine Microbiology, Germany - Olavius geniculatus... ... | reverse complement strand
CTCACAGACTTCATGTCCCTTCCAGTGCTTTGGGAACTGGTGGATAAAACATTGAACATCAGGACTGTACGATTAAAAACATCGCCCACTGTGTACGACGACAGTTCTTACATGCATGTGAATTGTGACGAACTCAAGACCAGAAGCGCTTCTACAATCTCGAAAGTGGCCACTGATTGGCATGCGCTAATGATACCGCAGCGCACTATGCGGCCATCCATTGCCCGCATCCAGGCCTATAGCCTACAGGTTCGGCAGCTCGGTTCTGCTGCGACAGTAAGGCGCTCTCGCTGTAAATATGACTACTGTATTATGTACACAGGCCTAGTTACTAACCATGACTGACGCTGCCGTTGCTATTGCTCACAGTGGTGGTGGTGGTAGAACCGGTAGCCGTGGAAGCAGCAGCGGCAGTACCTCTGAGCGTGGCCAGTCGTTGTTCCTGCGCTGCGACCTGTCTCTTCAGCTCGTGCAGTCGCTGTAACTCCACCGCTAGCCGCGGGTTAGTGGCGCCACCTGTCGACTGCTGTCTGGACTGCGTCGTCACAGAGTCGGAGGTCACAGACAAGCTGGTGGAATTACGTAGGGACGAAGACCTGGTGGGAGGCTGGGCGCGCTGCACCGTCTGATTCAACATGTCACGTGATCATGCGCACCTGTCAACACCACAAACTACCAATCAATCAATCAATCTTATATACGCTCTCGGTCAACTCAGCCTCCTAGCCTCGGCGGAAGCCGAGCAACGTATCGAACTTCGAATGACGATTCTGTGAGGACAAAGATAAACCGTACTTAACCGATTAGCCATCATCAATCCATCATCATTTTCTGTCATCGTCACAAAGCAGTACATCGTCGTTTCATGGCCAAAATAATACTGACATTATTTCTATGACCATGACAGTCATGTGTAAATGGGAAAAAGGTAAAATGTCCTGGCCCACTGGGGATCGAAATCAAGGTCACATCAAGGTCAAATATCTCGAATAAGATGGCGGCGGGCTGAGGCATCCATACGACGCTTGGGCAATGGGCGTCTAACTATTTTTCACAAAAAATAATTCGCCCCTGCAGGCACTCGGGCCATTTGTTACCAAGCGTTTTGACTTTCCAGTTCTGTGCAGTTCTCTGCCTGTGCATTACTAATGCAAAAGCACGCAATAATGCTGTACTAATGACCATAATGAGTGACAACAAACATAGTCTATTACTGCGCACTATACGCATGCAAAAAAAATGTACGGCTAATGCTGTGTATGCATTATCGACAAATAATACAAATCACGTTCAATAAGCCGCCATCACTCAAGCATACGTGTATGGACACAGGTCCTTTGTGTTATACGTGGCATATGCAAAGACAACAGACCACGTCTATGAATTAGAAAATACTCCACGCGCAGGTATCAGGAGTAGCACTGTTTTTGCCCCCAGAATCCGGGAGACGGAATAGAAGGAAAAGGGGGCAGGTGGAGTTCGAGTTCGAGGTTTCTTGCCGCCGCAGGTCAACATTTTGTTCCCGTTCTGTATAAAAATAAGTTCACACTGCATACAGTTTGCCATGGGTGCTTCTATGAAAACTTCCTCTTTCTGTTCTCTCTCTCTCTCGCGTGTAGGCCTATCGTAAATTAGCCTCAGGCGCAAGAAGTTAGAACGGACGTGTTTTTTGCACGCAAGCACTTTATAACCGGAAACGGAAGTAAACAAGACCGCTAGAACACGACATTATGCACACAACGTCTACAACGTCTCTATACGGCTACCCGCTACAAAAAAAAATCTAGCGACCATTACGTATCGCATAGACATCACTGAAAAAACACGAACTGGTACCTCTAGAAAATGAAGCTTATTCGGCCATGACGTGACCATGATCTTTGACCTTTCAACTCTAAAACCTAACCACGCAGTTCAGTTCACCAATGTCCTAATAAAATGTTTCGGCGAAAATCCACAAATATCGCGGAGGCGAGAACATCTAGGACAGGCACACAGAATGACGGACGGCATAAAAACATAACGCACCGTGTCTGACTACCAGAGGGACGCATAAAAATGTAAGCCGCTTATAGGCAAAATAAAACTGCTATATATCGGTCTATAAATACCATATTAAGTAGGCCTACAAAGACGTGGCAAATAATTAGCTGAGGCATAATGAAGGTATTGTGTTACAAAGTACAAAGCAAAATACAGTTCACCGGGTACACGTTTCACGGCAACGCCTTTTATGCACCCGCGTATATAATAAAGCATTCAACTGAATGATTGAATGAACAGGCGAATATCTCAACCAGAGAGCACTCCAGAGAATTTCGTCCGCCGCCTACATATAAGAGGATTGTAAAGTTCCTGTCCTATGCCGCAATGCAGGTCTTGTTCGTTCGTCCGTCCGTCCGTCTATCTCAGACTGTCTGTCCCGTTACGTTACGCTCCTAACTCGAAAACAAAAGGGCTCAGAAAAAAATCAAAACTGGTGTAAACATTCCTCAGAGCAGCAGTGCCAATTTTCAGTTCAATAGCTCAAGGTCACTAGACGTCAAAACCTCACAAAAATGATGCTCATCTCGCACAAACACGGCCTGACCTAATTTTCAGCGATGCAGGAAAAAGTGGACTTTCAGGCAGAAATTCAAAATACGATCGTAAGCAGGTGCTGTACACAGCATAGCTAAGCGGACGGTCGCATATCAAGTCTGCAGTGGGACGACCTCTTTGCCAGTTTAAGCCCAAATTCCATTACGCCAACTTTCACCAAAACTTTCCCGTGGGAAAGCGGGAAGTAGTGGTGAAAGTCGTGGACACAAACCGTCTCGACATGTCGAGATGGTTGCAACGAAGTCCATGACAAGTCTGCGACAAATCCGTCTGAGTCGCTTCAATGGAATTTAGTGCGAGATAAGGCACGGGAAAAGTCAGCGAGAATGTCCGTGGACTTCGTCGCAAAGTCGGCGTTATGGAATTTGGGCTTTATCACGCAAGCACCTGCCGGCGTAGTTCGACGAGTGTTCGCCAGGTAAATCTAACGATAAAACAGGCGGCGGCGCCGAGTGATGTGGGAAAAAACATTGATTATGATAGATGATATTGAACACCGGCCTCGTGCCGTCGCCGCAGTAACCTATATAAACAAACATCTAGGAATATATACTGCAAACAGCGCACATACAATTATACACGAAGCCGGGATATATTAACGATCATACCCGAGGGCATAGTTCAACGGTAGGCCTACCGAGGCGCCGACAGCGGCCTTTGACTCAACGTGGCGAGCAACACAAAACCGCCGTCATAATCATCTGCCGACAAAACTGAACACAGAAATCAACAAAATAATAACAGAACGACAGTATGTCATGCAGTGGCGTATTTAGTACTTAAGAAAGTGCCAGGGGAACTGGGGGACGTCTAAGACTAGTCCCCGATAAGCTATACAGCATTCTTGTTAGCAGTAGCTAACTGACACATAAATGATGACGCTTCTACAGTAAGCAAAAGTATGCAAATTTTCAGCGCCAAGGTTGTCCCTACGCCTATATACACCACTGATGCCATGCCGTTAGCGACTCAAAACACACATGTTCACGAAATCCACATATGACCAAGAACTCCTGGACTGCTGCCTCTAACCTGTCTCTCTTCAGCACACCTAGCAGTAGCTTGTATTGCTTAGGCCGCTTTAAAAATCCCGAATTAACTGGCTGATAACACTGGACAGCGAATAGGAAGCAGTCATTTGGCGCTATGCAGAATCGCTGCTATCGGCATGTCTGTGTGGCCGCAACTAATTTCAAAGCAGACGGGGTTCCGACAGAGAGACCACGCCACAGTAAAGTCTGTCGCAAAAAAAACCCGTCTTCGCAGCTATAGCCTATCGCCTAAAAATCAGACACGCCTTCGCAAGAATCCATAAACAGAACACGGCCCCATTACGTCACAACCAATCAGCATCCGGGAACGACACGCACATGCGCAGACAGACAGTCGGGCGTCGACTTCCGGATCCGGTCCAGTGACCACTGGCGTTAATGACGTCTATCAATAATAGTGCATGTAATGCATGCGGCCGCTGATAGGTGGCTATAGATGAAATACGTTACAGCGATGATAGACTGCGCTGTAACTGAACATTTTCCGGCCAGTGTTTCATGAACATGCGTCCAGATATTATGTGAATTCCTATATACGACGTACTAGCACCCCTGGATGCCCATTGCTCAGTTCGTCAAAAACTAAACCCGGTCAGTTAAGTTCAGTTACGTTGCTCTGTACGTGCCTTAACCGATTAGGTCAGTATGCCAGCAGTCCTATAGCTACTTCTACCAGCCATTCCTTGGATATACTCTAGCGTATCCAGGGCTTTCAAGTTTCGACGTAGTACGCCGACGTGGATATAGCCTATCTGCTGGTGAAACATGCGGAAATTATTACGCCAACTCGCCGAGGCTATACGCAATGAGTGCATGGGACGATGGGAAGCTCGAAGACCGGAAGTAGCTAAATGCCGCACATGCGCAGTGGAGCCATAGATCGCAGGTGACGGTGTACGGTGTCAACAGTTGAAAGACGACCTGACAGCCATAATAATAATCAACATAGCACTAACAACCCACCCATAACATAACGCATTGGCACCAAGATACACGTTGCGCACAAATCTCCAAGTTATTCCATGCCCGCAGTACTGGTATTACTCGTAAGGGCTTCTATCCCTATACCTGGTGGGCGCAGCTTGCGCCAGTGAAAAATAGCGAGAAGCTTTGTTAAGGGGGCACCGGTGCAGATCAAAACTTCTCCCTATTTTTCACTGGGCAATGAGAAGAAAAAGGGAACGCGGAGCGAAAAGAGGATAAAGCATAGGGAAGGGGAGTGGATAGGCAGAAAAGGCGATGGGAAAAGGGGCAGATGGAGAGGTAAGGAAGGGAAGGAGCCCGAAGGGGGACTTGCGCCCGACTGCGATTCCAGATTTAGGGGAATAGAAGCCACTGTCCACTATGTCTGCAGTGGTAAATCAACGAATGCATTACAGACGGTTCTAGCCTGCGGCTGATTTAGGCTCAGCAGCCCCAGTTTAGTGTGCACAACACACTGGCCGCTGCGAAGTTTTATCGGTGACACCTAATTAAATGCCATCCTATTCAGCTGGGTTAGGGTAAAGTACAGCACCCCGAGAGTTTTTTGGGGGGCTAGAACCGCCACTAGCGGAAAAAACTCACTCAATGACCTCAAGAGTAAAAAACACTAAGTAAGAAAGTAAACAAACGCCAACGCCGACATCGGCTGAGAATTATGGGAAGACGTGCTGACCAGTATAATTAGTTAAATAATGAGAGCTTAGAATGTGCCAGACGATCGTTAGTTGAATTATTAATAGCGTAAGCCTATTCTGACCGCTGAATACAGGCTCGTGCCGTTGCTATTTACAATTGATCGGTGGTCTACTCACAGAAATGCCCAGAGCACGCAATCTATACACGCCATTCTCTTGAGGTTTTGGACGTCCGCTGCAGAGTGACCTTGACCTTTGACCTTTTGAACGGAAAATTGGCACACCGCGCGGTTACTCCAACATCCAGCAGAAACGTTCGCACCGATATGGATCTCTCCATCGAGTCACGAGCCTGTATGCGTGACGGACGGACAGACGGACCGGCATGACACGTAACGTGGCCTATATACAAAAGCTGGATGGACCAAGCCATCGACGGAGCCATATGCATACAGGAGTCTCGGACCAAGCCATGGCGAAACAATTGCGACCCTCGCATAGTAAGATGCGCGTGCACAGCACACGATTCATTGCAAGGACGGCGCGGAATGATGAAATAAAAACAGCCTTGGACTCGCGTCAATGCTATTTGATGTCATGGCGTTTCGGCGAATGAAGGTTTATCGGCTTGGAACATCTGCATTCTGCAGGCCGGACACCAGTCCAACAGACGTACAGTAGCCAGTGGAATCGATAAAAATGACGTCATCAGACGGCCGTGGGACTGGAAAGGCAGAAAAGCTATCTACCCCCGTCCCCCATCCACAGTCCACATGCATGCACAGAGGTCAACCAGTTCCTGTCCAGCTCGGTATAACAGCCGCCGTATCAACGACTGATCGCATGCACGGACTGCGTGACGAACCACCCGATGAAACCTCTATTCTACTCACCACACGCGTCTTGTGCATGACCTCAGGGGCCATATACCTGATGGGCGCAGCTTGCGCCTAGTGAATTATAGAGATGAGTTTTGTTACAGGTGTATATTAAAACTTCCCCCCCTATTTTAACTGGGCAACGAGAAGGAAAGAAGAAAACGCGGAGGGAAAGGGAATAAAGCACTGGAAGGGGAGTGGAGAGAAAAGAGGGAAGAAAAAAATGCGGATGAAGAGAGAGGCAAAAAAAGAAGAAGCCCGAGACACAAGGCAACCATACGGACGGCCGCATACCATATCGGCATACTATGTCGGTTTCAGTTTTTAGCTGACCACTAAGCTGTAAGCTTGAAGGTCTAGACCTTTGCTACGAGGTGTCTGTCTGTCAGTCTGTCGTCTGTCACGGATGTCCTGAGGCTAAACAGTAGGTCTTACTGGAAAACTTGTTACACGAATAATTAGCAAGCATGGTCTGGTGGTTCGGCGACTGCAAAATTTCAGCGATCCAATACAAGAGAAACATTTTCAAATATGGGGTTGAATGGAGAGGGATAGGAAAATGTGCGATTTTCGATGGAAAACTGGCCGTATATCTCAGAAACAGTAAAAGATTGAGCCAAGGTTCCTATTGCGCACTAACAGGAAGCCGCATGAGCTTTTCACATGATACGAAAATCATTTGTTGGCCTATACCGACATCCACGTACGGTCGGCCCTCCCTAGCCAGAACTGGGCTTCTTTACATATAGAACACGGCGTAACAGTAACCTTTCGTATTATACGGCGACAAACGTATCAACGCTATCGTAAGCACTACAGTATTTCTTTTCTTTTCCTGGCAAACGACTGTCGCAGACACCGTTATCGCGTTATATGATACGCTAGTTGTCTAAGCAATACCGTACAGTATATCTGAGTATCCGATAACGTCAGATCGAATATCCACAATATCGATTATCCGGCCCTTCACTACTGATACACGTAATACACAGGCCAGTGAATTCAATAACGAACTAATGATTATCTCAATCCTCCGCGTCGCTGAAGTGGAAACACCGGAAAGAGAGGTGTACGGATCTAAGAATTATCCATTCTTCCATCAGTATAATGCAAGTTCTAGCTACATGTAGATCCGCAGAATTCACCTTCTGCGCTGTTTAAAGAGGTACAGCTTTTCATGGGGACCCATCTGAAAACTACGGAGCGTCACCTGCTATATGGAATTAAACAGTGTTACCTGCCACCCTACACAGATAAACGCGCTCAGTCTCAACCCCATCCAGACAAGCTGGTACTCGATTTACCTACTCCGGAGGGATGAAAAGCTAAGTTGACCTTGGTGTTGGATATATACCGAGATAGTTTACCTGTCCACAGACAGTGACCCATCGAAGCAGTAACCACCGGGAGTCGAACCAACAACCGAACGATCGTAATTCCAACGTCATACCGTTATATTTAAAGATAAGCTGAATGAAGAAAAGAAGATCGAAATAAGAAACACGAGCTAGAAAAGCCACAGACGGCATAGCTATACGACGCATGGCTACTTTTCGCCAATGTTGGGCGACATGACTTCCAAAAAATTTAGCAACCCTGGTGTCCACGATATGCCTTGCATCCATGAAGATATTTTTTCATGAGATGATTAACTGGCGATGTAGACATGTAAAAAAGTGTGTTCTTTGCTATTCCTGCTGTTTAGCACCAGCACTGGCTGGATCATATGGCAGCGGCCTATCAATTACGCCAGATGCAAAATGAATATTGATTGATTGCCTGACTGACTGACTACAGACGCTTGGAATGTGACCCCAAGTAGCTAGATGCACTCAGTCAAATCTCTCAGCATTCCCCAATGGCACCAACTCCCATGAACAGCATCTAGTAGTGACGCAGCCAGAAATGTGAATTATAGAAGGAGGAGGGGTTTGCTTCCCTTTCCCTCTCTCCTCTTCCGTTCCCTTCTTTCTCCTCCCATCCCCCTTCTTTCCCTTTTCTTCTCCTTCCCCTGCCCCTTTCCCTTCCCTTAGAAGCAAGACTCCTAAATTCCAGCGAAGGAGGTCTGGAAAAGCACTCTGAGCTCCCTCAACGAGGTCTGAGATGGAGCCCCAGCCGAAATCGAACTTGATTCAATTACAGCCCTAAAATATGACATCTGGTGGCGACAACTGATATTATTTTGCTGAGTCCCTAATATCTACTTATAACAAAAAAAGATTGAGATTGAGGGAGAATAGGCCTCTGGGGCCCCCTTGTCTACGCCACTGGCATCCAGGCTATCTATCATAGACCTATCGATCTCCAAACCACGTGCACAGATAAAGACCTGGACGAACCGCACCCGGTGTTTAGACAATTCCAGTGGATGGGAGTGAGGTGTTAGGATGGAATAATAATCGGTCCGCCGAAATTCCGTAAAGTATACTATAAGTACTCGTAAAAGCGTCGGGGCAGCATAAACCTCCGCCAATAGCAACTGCTGTCACCTAAAAGACAAAACGAAAAAAAATCAACTAAATAATGCGATTTGTTATATGTATATCTTTTCCACTGTCCCAGTGGCGTAAACAAGGAAAAGGGGGAACCCAGAGGGCACAGACCCCACCCAATCGCCCGAACAAGACATAAGCACACGTTTAAACTTTAAACAGCACTAAATTAGCCAATTTGGTCAGGCCCCTAGTTGGATTTTAAAGGATATACATCTAAGGGGAAGAAGTGGAGCGAAAGGGGTAAAGGGGAGAGATAAAAAAGGAAGAAAGGGAGGAAAAAGAAGGGAAAAAATAAAAAAGAAAAGGAAAAAAACGGAAAGGGAGGAGAGCTCCCAAATCATATTTCTGGCTACGCTAGTGCAAAGTCCCTCCCCGGATACTGAATCCGGGTCCGGATCACCACCAAAATCTAATCACTGGTCCTCGGACTTCGGCACTGGTCTTGTACTGGTGAAGCTTGTCCGTCAATGGCGCGTTATCTCGCTAGCCGATCACTGGCCACGACGCATCAATGCATCTTGACCTTATACCACGATATCTGCCATGAATGCTAAAGATACACTGCCAGCCAATTACTATAGCAGAAAGCAATAATTGGACACAACCCTCTATTTATGCCAGCCAATCAGAGAGACCCTCGCCACACAAAACAGGGGCGTTTATCCCTCCCTCGCTCCTTTGCCTTATCACTACCCATTTGTCCGTTTCTTCTTCAAGGGCGGTTTTTTTCTACATCTATCCAGAATGTCCAGGTAGCGCGCTGCTGCATAAGCTCCCCTATAATGAGGTACTGGCAAGGGCCAGCAACCGCCGCCGTCGATTTTGAAATGATTCTGGGCCAGAAAACAAAAGCATTCTTAGCAAGCTATAGTGGAAAGACACCGAAACTCCATCGAGTAACCGAAACTCCTTGCGTCCCCTATATTTTTCATGATGGTGTAGACGCCCACTTACTCAAATGACTCACTTTATAACTGACCTCTAACCCGTAATCTGAAAACGATAGCGCGAAAACCCTGAATCCATATGAAGCCTATTGAAACTGATCGCCAGCAAAAACTGAGAAGTATAGTCCTCGCTTGGACCACTCTCAGCTCCACCGTGCAGTTTAACCAAAATCCGTTAATAAATATGGAGAGATCAAGCCGAAAGACGAGCGACCCGACCTGTTACATAATCTTAATTGGCTTACTAGCTTAAAGGTTCAAAGAGTATGGCTTTTCATGGAAAACCCATCTCAAAGTTACGGAGTGTCACCTGCCATATGGGATCGCACAACGTTACCTGCCACCCGACGCAGGTGAACGCGCCCAACCTCTGCCCGACCCAGCCAGATAAGCCGGTACTCTATTCGCCTACTCCGGAGGGATAGAAGGCTGAGTTGACCAGTAAACACGATAATTCAGCACGGTATTGTAAATAAGACCTATGAACGAGTTCATCATAAGTGTACCTACAAAGCCGGACGTGCAGAGGGCCCAGAGTAGTAAAGGGTAATTAATTGGGGTCAATGCACTGCAGTTATCCTCATGTTATATAATTACAGCAATGATGACATGTCATATATGATGCTGGTGGTGTATCGTCCCGATCAACACATTATGAGACACCATAAGCGTTCAGAAGGTGACAGTCCAACATAGTTAGCGGCTGCCATAGCTAAGGGTCCCATAGCTACATGTATACTATATGCTATCATATTTACTGTCCGGTTAAGGCTAAATTAACATACTATAGGGTGCCTGGCCTCTACACCTATACGTGGTCGGTCGGTCTAAGCTATGACGGGCAGAAATCCACTCACAAGACTTCATCTCCTCAAACAAAATGATATACCGCATCCCCATAAAAGTGAGCATAAAGACAGCGAAGCGGTAAGAGAAAGTTGGTGATGAAAGAGACAAGAGGGCTAGAAAAAAGAAGGGGGAAGAAGAGGGGAAGGGGAAAAAGAGATCCCACAATGAATAACTGAAATGACGCCACTGGTTTTATGAACATACGTCCATGCATGAATTCTTACACTAGGACTAAATACTGCATAGAACTCAGTCCCAGATATAACCCCGCCCCCCTAAGACAGACCCCTGGGGGTTGTCTGGAGATCGTCCGTGATGGAAAGCGCAAAGGGGAAGATTGCTCGCTCTGAAGTGAAGTGGACCTGAGCGCGTGAAACAAATCCTACAATTCAACCAGAAACGCGTTAGTTTTGTCCGAATTTTCAGACATTCAAATTTCAAAAACGATCAACAAAAATTACAGTGCGTTATCTATTTCAGAGAAATGTGACAGAACAAGCTGCAGAGACAATGCCAATGATACAGGCGCGCTGTAATATGATACTCGTGTGTATCCTCACTGTACCGGTGCCTGGTACACTGTACCCTAATGACGTGTCTGTCTGTAATTACCGCTAAACTGCACTCTGCAGGCTAATTACGCTATCATATGAGATAAATAGGTTTGTCCAGTATATGTGAGGTGACATTGTCCGTGCACGTATTTTTGGCCTCCAGTTATCACATTACTACAACACAGACGGGTCCATGAGACAAGCAACGAAAAAATCAAAGACACGATCGTCGTTTACACATAATATCAATTCGTTCGACAAGCAAGTGGCCAAGCCTGCAAGCCATGATTATGAAAAACGGAAATTAAATCCATGGATACGGTGTTAAAAAGTCACTGAAAACTGGCCTACAGGCCGTGCACCAGCTTGATTCAATTCGATCACAGCACTGTGCTGGATCAAATGGAAATAAAAAGAGAAAAATTTTTTTAAAAAGTACTTCTGAAAAAAATGAAAAGAAAGGAAAATGGAAATCTGGGAAAATTGCGAAAAAGCGAAGATGACCTAACTATCTACAAGCCTATAAAATGAGAAGCCAAAAGGGAAACGGGGGTGGGGGAAAAGAGCTGATGAATTATTCAGAACTATATACGAGTGAGTGACGGTGCAAAAGGACGTAATTAAACGGCAGGGATAGCAGGTAGACGCTATTTTCACTGCATAAAACATGCAACGGCAATAAAAAAAACCCACAACGATCGGCAGCAGGCAGCAACGGCGATTAAGAAGTGCTAACACGCAGTGGTGGTCGACCACAACGGGCCACCCATGATAAGTGCTAGCCTGTACACTTATAGGCTATACATGTGGAGTAGGTTTCTCAAGACATTGTCCAGATCAAGCAGGCAAACTGCAGACCTACTGCCACCGTTCTACCGCAGCTATATATCTCTTATCTGCTACAGTAAGTATGTGTGAAGTGTGGAGGCCAGGGCAGTTCTGGTTCAGAGAGGCCATCAGAAATACTAGTACTACGCCAATTAAACTTCTGCCACTCTATAGCCACTCAGCCGATTAAAGCCTAGTTTGTCGCCCTTTGCGTGCTACACGGTTTTTAGGTAACTGCCGTTTGAGTTTTTAATACTCAGTGTAGTTCAGTTCAATTGCAGCAGACGTTAAACCCTTCAGGTCACTCAAATCACACAGACTTCCACAGTCTGTTCAAATTACCAGCCACTTCAATGTACCTCCACTAACATATGCCTGACACACTGGCATACGTGAACACTTACTTACTTACTTACCTGTGCAATTCTGTCGGCTAACCCGGTTTTAGCGGAGCAACATCTGGAAACATCTGCAGTCATTAAACAATTGCAGCAAACTCGCAGAATAGCCTTACCAAGGTCTAAACCAAGATCATATTTTTCTTGTTCTTGTTCTTCTTCGGTGTATGGTCAAACTTCAACAAGTTGATGATTCCAGTAATTTTCAGACCAGTAGTGGTTGTGAACATGTTGGCAGTGTTGAGTGCAAAAAAATAAAAAATGTCCAGATTAAAACAGAGATGTCTCTGGCTCCTCATGGAATTTCCCAGAATTGGTGGAGTACCTTTTGTTCCTGGTCTGCCACATCCCTGCACATCACTACCAGATCAGGAAATGTCCTTTGTGGCTATATGGACTATCATGCAGCAACATGTGAAGCTGAAACACGCTGGCAGTCTGGCTAGACACTAAAAAGTGTCCGAGTAAAATTTAGGCTTAGTTGGTATAAAGAAATATGTCAAAATACCAAATCTGTATTACAAGCGGCAAATGTATGTTTCCAAATTCACAGCAACAGAACAAGAAACAATTAAGAACAGTACAAGTACATTTTTTCATGATGCAATAAAAAGTCTCACTGTCCCAAACAATTTCCTGCAATGTTCTATATCACTGTAATCCATGGCCTACATGAAGACAGTTGCTGGGAGCCGGGTACAGGGGCGGCGCCAGGTTTTCAGAGCTAGGGCAGGTTAAAGCCGAGTGGTTGTCGATTTACCTCTGTTACCCTCCACCCTCCCCCTTCAGTTCACCCATCCAAAAAAAGCTGGGATTTGCACAGCAAATCTCGTGGGCCGTTTTGCTGCGAGCTAGGGGGTCTGGACCCCTGGACCTCTCCGCCTGCCGCGGCCCTAGCAAGACCACAAAATTGCTGGCCTGCCGTACTGAATGGCGGACAGACGGTGGAAGAGACAGACCACAGACAGACAGACAGACTGGTGGTGGCACTGGCGTAGGCTAAGCCATAAACTTCTACTCACAGGGCGCATAAAAGAGCAGCTGGTCGAGTACCGTAAATGCTGAGAAAACAGACCTGCATTGTGTCAATGAATGTACCAAGAATATCACTGAATTGTATCTGCAAACCGCGACGTAGCGAAACTAGGCCTGTACGCAACGGAACGTCGCAGACGTAGCCCACCCAAGATAATTTCTTTGCCAACAGCACATGTGGATCAACAATCGAATGAACTTACCGGCTTCTAGGAAGGCTCAGCGGCTAGGCGGCGGACCGTTTGAAGTCCAGACAACGACGATATCCAGGAAAGCGTGAACGCCGGTGGTCATCAGGTCCAGCGATTGCGCAGATATCTCACTCAGCTGCCGCAGCCGACATGCTGATGCGGCCGTACATTCATTGCGG
>Ga0056128_1007658_pt1 | contig 13628 bp, 7 predicted proteins | sample WorMetLIZISLAND2_FD_71113 | JGI IMG/M metagenome (GOLD analysis project Ga0056128, IMG submission 71113) | Marine gutless worms symbiont microbial communities from Max Planck institute for Marine Microbiology, Germany - Olavius geniculatus... ... | reverse complement strand
TATTCGAGCCAATAACGGCAAAATGACGTCTTTTTAGGGGGTACCCCTCTTTGACGCCCTCGTTCGAGGAGAACCCCTGCACCCAGTGGCACGAAATTTTGTCACGATAAACTAGACACCTTGGGGCAGTCCACAGTAAAGATTTCGTGATGTTCAATAAAAATTATAGAGACTCAGGTTTTTCCCAGGGACGGACGACAACCGGAAGCAGGCAAACTTTTTAAAGCTTTAGTCAGTAGTACCAGGGCATCATACATGTAGTGTCCGGTGTATATAAGATCGAACGCATGCACCAGGTACATGCAGACGTCGTCTGACGATCGTGCGACACTGACCCGGGCAAAAGTCCACAGACCACGATGCAACTGCATGACTCACTTGACTTAACGTCGCACTTTATCATCATCGACGCCTTGCGACTTTTTTCTTCAATGGGGCGTTTACACGATGAAGCAAACATGAAGCAAACAGAGCACACGTCGTACACGTGTACATTTAATACATTTGTTTCATGTTTGCTTCATCGTGTAAACACCCCATAACTGCGTCGATTACTTAGGCCTACGCTCTTTAAACCTACTTATTATTAGCGCGATAATTAACCTAAATTGCAACCTGGCCCAGCCAACTAGTTTCGTTTGCTGCATATAATAAAACCGAATCAGACAAAAGTTATTGTCAAAAGAGTGCCGGTGAGCTGAAAAAAATAACCAAAATCCCAAAATCAACTAATTTACTGCATTGAAACGTTGGCAGAAAATTTCCAGGGGGCAATGTACTTATGTCCTCTTTTTGTTCCTTCCGCCGACTATTATTTTCTGCTATGTAATTATTTTATTTTCTATTAGTCCGTCTGTTTGTGTGTCGGTTTATCTGCCACACTGCTGTATTGTGCCAATATGACGCTAGCTCGAATCACGAAATTTTATTTGCGGCCTACCACCACAAATACTCCAGTTTTTGTGATAACATTTCGTGCACTGAATGTGGGGATGTCCCTTAAACGAAAGCGTCAAAGCGAAGTACCAGCTGAAAAAAATCGTTATTTTACCGCTATTGGCTTTTCTGCCGAAAATTTCCTAGGTGGCAGCACCGATGATGTCGCGCGTCACGTGAGCATTGCTCAAATTATTTGTTTTTTAGCTATTGTATATTTATAATCTTGAAAAGTATAATCTATAAAGTTAGCGAAATGAATAAAGAATTGAACAGTGCTATGGATATCGAACAGAGCGCGATTTCAGCTGGTGCGGAACGAATGCAGTAAAACGGTTAGCCAGAGAGAAGCGAACTACAACAATAACAGTGTAGCGGTTTAAGAGTCTGGGTGATTATATCGAACCAAGTAGCTTAACAGTGACACCAGCAACTGAGCTCCCAATCTGAAACAATTACACAATGTCTCAGAAAAGAGGCCCACTGCATCGTTGCTCACAATGTAGTCAGAATAATTACAGTGCGCATGATTAGCGCAACCCTTGGCTTTTCTTGTATATCTTTTAAACGAGTTGACTGAACTTAATGAAATTTAACAAAAATTTCTGGTGAACTATATATGCTATTACGAGCAAGAACAGTTTGGCTTAGTTTGTGTTCAGTGTCCACCTTTCGCTCGAACGCATACAAATAACGCGTGCTGATTGTCTTATCGATAACGAGCTGATCAAGTTCGTCCCAAGCTCTCAGGAAACTCGAACGCAGTTCGTCAAAGTCCTTCATCCATTTTCGATAAATTTTCTCTTGCAATACTGAACACACTTTGTAGTCTACCGGACTTTGGCGGCCAAAGCATGAGAGAAAACGAACAAAATCCGAACAAATGCTCATAAGACGCGCGAGAGCCTATAGCAAGCAGTTTTTGTTCGCAGGTCGTCTTGGTCTATCTTCATTGCAATTCACTCTTCTGCAGCCGAAAATCGCCAAAAAAATTACTAAACCTCTTACTTTTTGGGTTCAAGATCATTCAAGGTCAGGGATGTTTATACCAATAAAAAGCACGTTACCGGTGTTTGTTAGAATAAGCAGCATGTCTGTGTTTATCTGTAACTGTTTTCATGCTAAAGAAGCCAATAGCGGAAAAATAACCACTTTTTGGAGAGGGTGCCCGTCTTTGACACCATCGTGCGCAAGCTTTGTTAAACGCGGGGAGTCGGGATTTGGACTGCTAAAAGTTACGTTCAATGCTGAAAATTTTTATGCAGGTTGTCTCGGTCCATTTCCAGCCATTTCGGCGCAGTGCAGTCTTGAAATGTGTGTCGCAGCCCAACATTGCGAAGAATTCACTAAAATTCCCTGTTTTTGCGGTTTAAGGTCATTCAAGGTCATCGATGTTGACACCCTTGAAAAGCTCGTCGCTAATGCTTGATATGATAAGCAGCATGTCTGTGCCTATCTGCAACCATTTTTTACGCTAGACAAGCTAATAGCCTATCGGTGAAATAACGTATTTTAGGAGTGTCTTTCATTATCATTCTCGTTTGAGAAGAAACACCTCACCCAGCGGCACGAAATGTTGTCATGAAATACCAGAGGCACTAGATTATCATACAGTAAAAACCCGAAGCCTCTATCTCACGTGGCCTACAATCGGTAGCGAAACGTGACACCATGACAGACGGACGGTCAGACGGACAGACAGAATTACCGTAGCTAATATCTACGCGCTATGCTAGCTCTCGCGCGTAAAAAGTCTGAAGTCTCCCTTGTTATAAAAATCCACTGTCCGTTGAGCTTTCAGTCGACGCAAACAATAGGCCTACAAAGTGACACAGTAAAGACAGTAAGCCTACGCGATGTTGATGTTTTTAGTGACATCGCATGAAAAAATGTAGGCCAATGCAAGTCTCTCATGCTCAGTACAGTAATGCTGAAATATAGCAAAGTAACAAAATTTTGCCATTTGGAGTTAGGAATGCTGCTAGTTATGCCCCACACTGTAGGCCTATAACGAATAATGGTAGGCTACTTCGTAGCTTTAGACATTGTGCCCTCTATTAATTTAGGCTACTCACTTTACTACGCGAAATCGCTGTAGTGCAATCTATTTCGTTTATGGCTCCCCATTTCCCCGTAGCGTGCTTCTGTTGTCTGTTGTCTGTTGTCTGTCATCCGTCTAATACATTCGTACACCCTGTTTAAACTTTAAACTGTTCAACGGATTTACATGCCACTTAGCACGTAGACTTGTGGGGTCATACGACACACTGTGTTAAAAAAGGTCCCCGAGTCGCTGGGAAAGGAGAGATTTTAAGCCTTTGAGGTCGAACGTAGCCCCTCCCCCAGCCAAAGCGCCATTGCAAATTGTAATGCTGGTGGTGTCACAAAGCGAATAGGAACGACGAGTTGCGCGGACTGACGAGAGCGATTTTTCGATCTCTTCTTACTAAATCACTAAAATTGGACTTGTTTATTTACTGTGTTGTAGTAAGCGATCCGATTAGAAACAGTAAATATAGTCTATTCCTGTGGTCCGACAGACACCATCAGCGACTGATCGCACGTCGTTCTTGCGAGAGAAAACGACGAGTTCATCTTTTGATAATAGGCCCCTAATGTTGTCTGCAAGAAAATGAAACAAAAAGATGATGCGCACAAGCAGCTATTCCCGGACTATTGGGATGTAGCTAACGCAAAAAGCTTTTATCGCTAAAGCACGTGCAAACAAACTCATTCAGCAGCGATTTAGCAGCTGAGTTGATTTTGCATCACAACCGAATTCTAGCCAGTTTTTTAAGCCCCGGTCACACTTTGCCGTCCTGAAATCGCGTTCGTCCACGACCTAAAAGTTACCGACCACTGCCGACCTGATTTTAGTCTGGAGAGGACGAGACCGCTCCCGACCTGCTAATGACCATTCCTGCATTTTTCTCACTCCAGCAGTGGGATGACTTTTGTGAACTTCACCGCATAATGTTGCGGCTGTTGAGCCATCATTCCGAACAACGACAAACATGGCATATAACATGCTTCAAGCAGTAGTTTAGGCGGCATCGCTAATAGCAGACAATCGCAGCAAACGTTGCCGTGGCGGACGTGGTCTGTCTCTGACACGTGCTTAGTGTCAAACTCCACTACAGAAACATGTTGCCAACAGTGTTCGTGTAGTGTCACTTATGACACTTATTCTGCCGAAGCTGCTGGACGGAATGGGATGCCATTAGGGCCATTAGGCAGACACTCGTAAGGCCCTAAGTAATATTTTATCTCTATGGAAAAGCCAAATTTGGAATCGGAGACCCCAGTCAAAATTTGCATTGCAAAGTGTGCCCAAACCGTCTCAGATAACGGAATGGTTACTGTATGCTATAGACAATATGTAATAAAAACTCAGCATCTAGCGATACCAGAGCCTCATACGATTTGCCATTTCCCAAAACAGCGTGTTCTCAACAATGCTATCTATTGCCAAATTCCGGCTTTATTTTATGCGACGCTAACTGCGTCAAATTTAAGTCGGCATTCGCCACGCGGAAATAATTAACCGAGTGGTGTGATGTGGACTATTAGGCCTATTATTATTATTATTATTATTATTACACTCAGCGTTATGCATCTATAAACAAATTACTACTAAACAAGTAAATATTTTTGAGTAAAATAAAACTGCGATAGCATCAATTTTGATTTAGTCATTTCAAGTTAGATAATTATCTTTATTCAGCCATGCAGGATGGCCAAACATAGCACAATGTTTTTATACGCCAATAAATTCATCAATTATTAATCAATTTTCACAACTGTTTCACCTTGCGAATTAGGAGATCAACATTTGTAGTAACACTTTCACTAACAATTTCACCACACTTTAAATATGTCGCTACATTACCTAGTATAATATCAGTGTCTTAAAAGCAACAACCGAAAAAGACGATATCTGCTACAACACATTGTAATAAATTAACAAGAAACAACCTGTTCATGCTTTCAGTTATTGTGCAAAGTAACTGCAATATGTCGCAGTTTTGACAGCAAATGTTCAATGTGTCCGCCTTGCTGCTGGATGACGCACTGAAGCCGGCGACGCCACTGCAGGACCAATGGCGCACCCAACCAAATGTTGCGACATTTTGCCCCGCACGGTGACGATCGCCTACTTCAGCTAATTAATTGTCGTGAAATGTCGACGTCACAGACCATCTGTTGAAAGCCCCCAAACAGTATAGTCGACTGGATTTAAGTTCGAGCTGTTTGGGAGCCACAGGTCAGGCTTGATCAACGTTGATCGCGCAATACGTCAGTGTTGTCGCCGGCTTGACTGCGATGTCTGACATTTCACAAGGTAGTGTAGCGACACATTAAGTGTGGCGGATTATTTAGTGTGTTACTACAAATTGTCTGATGGTTCCGACAGTAAAAGAATTTGAAAAATCGGTTGATATTTGATAAAGTTATTGGCACATAAAAACAGTGTGCCATTTTCGGCCCACCCTAGCTGTAGATGCCGTTGACAACTCCTTCCGCTGTTCAGACAGATTTTTTGCAACGTCACTCCAAACTCCTAACACGCTGCGCTAATGAGAAGGATATTAATCACACTCAAGAAAAGTGAACTGGCCAGTTGATGTTGCTGCTTGTGACTGTAGCATACGTTCGAAACAGTTAAACAAGCGTCTTTAAATCACATTTCAGTATGCTGCAATTTCGTCGCAGTTATCTTGAGGAAAAACAGTCTAAAACTAAGTTTTGACATATTTGTTGTCAAAAACGCCGAAGTAAAATATTCACCTTTACCGAGCTTCGAGCTCTTAGTTTTTGCTATCGTGCAGATTCAATTACAATTAAGTTTAATTAGCATCGTTAAATTCTTCTATTTGCGTGTCTAATGATATCACTCGTTAGTGAATGACTTCTGACTTTGCGGAATCATGCACGTATGCCTATCGCACGCTGCTCGTTGCTCATTTGCCTTCAGTACTTCGTATAAAAACCTCAAGTTCCCTAATATTATAAGCTTTATACATAACTCGTCAGTGCATTGCAAATTGCAACAGACCTACGAAAAGATTCGTTGAGGTACATGTATGACACGCTTTTTTTCATTATCTTAGGCCTAGCCTACATATTATCACAGCAAACTTAAATATATTTACTACTAATTATTTATAACGCAAATCGGCCACTAACCACATTGCATAAGCGTAGAAAAAAGACTGAGTTGTTTTGACTTCTAAAATTTAATGTAGGCCAGTTACTAGTTTTTGCAATTAAAATTCTGTGCTTTGTGTGAAGTGCTGTCAAAAAGAATTATCTACTATGACGGAGGGCAACTCAACCGCAAATCAGCCAATCAACAACACCAGCAGAGCTGTAAGCCTCCCAGAAGCATTCTTTGACCCAGCATGGCAGCTTGCCATTACCGTGGAATTCTACTTTAAGTACGCAGTTCTTGCCACTGGAATCTTTGGAACGGCCGCCAACGCGCTGGTACTTTACGCACTGGTTGTTCACCACGCACGTGATGCAAAGAAACGTGCCGTCAACTTGCTGATTATTAACCAAAACGTTTTGGATCTGTTGTGTTGCTGTTTCCTTGTAATAAGCGTTTCTGTCCAGATCAGCAATCCTCACATAACACGAAGAGCGTTCGGCTATTTTCTCTGTGCAGTTTTTCTCAAAGAAAATGCCACGTACTGCGCCCTCTATGGATCCATCATTAATCTGGTTGCTCTTACTACTGAACGCTATCTGAAAGTGGTTCATCCGTTCTGGAGTAAGAAACGTCTGAAACGCTGGATGATACAGGCGGCGATGGCTTTCGCCTGGGTCGGTGGAATTGCGTCAGTTGTTCCACCCGCTATCCTTAACATACGAGTGGAAGACGGCGTTTGCCTTTCGTATTTTGAGTCGCCAGGATCGGAATGGATATTGGGAGGCTGCAATCTGGCCATTTTCTTCTTCGTGCCTCTGATTGTTTTTGTCTATTGCTACGGACGCATAGTGGTCGTGATGATGCGGCAAATGCGAGTCATGGCCGGTCACAGTGTGACAGGAACTTCAGCGCAGACGAGTGCATCACAAGCCCAGTCTATCACGTGTCATTTCGCTGCATCCGTCAGCCAGCGTTTCACATGTTTTTTTTAACTGCAGCAACGATGAACCTCTTTTAGATAGTGTTTTACAGTAAGAAGATCGAGCCGTAGTGGACATAGTAGGTTCTACGTGGCACTCTCGGTAAGAAAAATTGCTAGAAGAACGTTTCTGGTGTGTAATTAATGAGCAGAAGCGAACTTACTGAAAGGTAAATGCATCATCACAAGCTCAGTCTAAACGCGTCAAATGGAACATCGTCAAAACCATGCTCATCGTAAGCGTTGCGTTTATCGTCTGCTGGCTGCCAAACAACGCTTTCTTCTTGGTCCTCTTCTACTCAGTGCAAAGCACCAATCTGGTGGTCGGCTACTACCCAACGGTGTTCCTGGTCTATCTCAACGTCTGCCTAAATCCGTTCATTTATGCGCTGAAGCATGAGGGCGTCAAAAGTCAGCTGGCGCGTCTGATTGTCTGCCGCAAACCACCGCACTCAACTGGCGACACAGCAAGTGCTGCAGCAGCAGCTTCCAGCAGAAGCGGTGCAGGCGGCACACGCGAAACACGTACTGGACTCGCACGTCGATAAGCCTAGGCCTACGACTTATGTGTGAAACAAAACCAGTACAAGAAGCCTAGCTGTCGCTAGGATAGTCGACCGTACTGGTTGTCAGTGACCTTTAAGTCATTTAAGGTTAATGATTTTTATTTCATCTGACAAGGCCGCGGATGGCACTTCCTATTACTTGGATTATTAGTAGCCTTGGTCGTATCTCACCGTTTCCCAGATATGGCCAGTTCTCCGTTGAAAAACGCACATGTTTTTACCCCCACGCCATTCAACCCCGAATTTGAAAATATTCCCCTTGCACTACGTCGCTGAAATTTTTTAGGCCCGAGTTCAAGACACATGGCCAATTATTCGTGTAAAAAGTTTTCTTCTACAACCTAACGCTTAGCCACAATACATCCGTTACGGACGACGGACGACAACCGTACCAATAGCTCTACCGTTACTTAAGTACGGTCGGCTAAAAACTGAAGCTAAACGTAGACCAAGCTAAAACTCGCACGCATGCACACAGTATTGTGTTAGGTAAAAACATGCAGACAGATTCGGCCACTGGCTGACATTGTGCACTTTAAATATGCACATACTTACATACAAGTTATCCCCTTGGAGCAAGTAGGCCAAGTGAGTCTTATTATTGCATAAAACAAAAGTAGGCTAAGTGCAAAACATCCAATAAGCTATGGAAATTTAAACAGACAATGGTAAATAAAAAGCAAAGTAAACTCGTCAGGATTCGTTTTAAAGCGGATGCTCTGACCTTCGACAGTATTCTGTCGCAAACTGGTCAAGACCAATCCGTACCGAAAGCGTCTCTCCACTGTTGCTGAATAGTGACTATGTGACTCTTAGTACACTCAGAGTAGACTTGTTCCAAACAACACGTGTTGTTTGGAACAAGTCTACTCTGAGTGTACTAAGAGTCTACTAAGTGTACTAAGAAAGCAGAGTCCCCCCCCCTAATTCACACTGCTAAATGGCTTTGCTACTAATGAAGTGTATGCTTATTGCTTTTCATTTTATCTAACCTGATAATAATGACAGACTGTTGTGTGAATGTATGTGAATAGCTGTGACGTATTCTTTTTTCTGTTCTCTGCAATAGTTAACATTATTTGTGCGAGTTCCAATGTGTTGCTATTTTTCTCTTGTCTATCTGTTCGCAAATTCTGTTTGTTATGTTCTGTTTACATGTACCTCCGTTTAATCGGTTTGTGTCTGACATAAATAAAAAGCAAGCCTATCAGCTAAGTCTTTTACACAATCCTGCGACAAACTAAACTCTAGCGTATTTAGTTTGATATAGAGCCTATACGGTATACCAACACGCCAGCAACGAAATAACAAAATCACAGTCCGGTTATGCAATAACATCAAATAAATAATCCTAATAGTCAAAAGTTCTTACTACTTACACATTAATATTCTATTTCTATCTCTTGAATATTTAGCAAAGTATCCTAATACTGCATGCACGTAGGCCTACAGGTATCCAGTGCCGGTGCGCTAGAGAGTTGAAGGCCTCCCCAAATACAACTGTGAGTGTGAGGCCTCTATAACGGAGGTCTGGGGCGAAGCCCTCAGCTGGGTCCAGGAGCAGAGCCCCTGGTAAGGGGTCAGAGGGCGAAGCCTCCCTGAAGCTGAAACCCTTTCGGATTTTGGACGTTCAATGGAAGCCGCAAATTTTCCCACTTTTCAAAAATGTGAAACGCAAAAAAATCAGATAGAATTTGTGCTGTCTTTGCAAAAAAGCCGCAATACGTCACAGATTACTGTGCATTAATGAAGAGTAATAAACTTTCCACATGCTTACTTATTTTGTATTTTGAATATATTTTTTAGAACTAGAAATTTTTTTCATACATAGCATGAGGCCCCCGAGCATACGCGAGGCCCTACCGGCCGGGGGAGGGGTACGGGGGCCCTTCCGCCCGGCTCTGCAGGTATTGCTCATCTATACAAAATGCGCAAAAATGTCAAGTGTTGTTCGGAAGCATCCTGTAGGCCTAGCTAGACCGATGTATCATAGCTCTGAAGACTGAGTTGGGGTCTCGCAGTAGGTTCTGTGGCGTGTCGAATTCGACAATCTGCATAACGCGCAAAACACAATCATTTACAAAAAAACACAAATTAATTCGATCAACCAATCAATGAACCAAACAGTCTGATCATTTGCAAAGAGTTTATCGTTCTGCTGTTAGTAATTGGAAAAAGCACTGCTGAGTTACGAACAGTCTTAACTCACCTTTTCTGTAGGAAAGCAGATCTACCGCTGTACAAATAAGCGAAAAAGGGAAATATGGTGAACAAAAAGTATAAACTTTGATCTATTCAACTTTCGACAAAATTCTAAATAAATCATGCTTTGAGATTAATTTCTCCTACCAGCAAGATGGTTCGACGGTGTGGCTTATAATCTGTGAGCGTGGTGGCGAAATAACGACGCTTTACAAATGTGTAGGCCTATATTCACTACTGCGCGGCCATCTTAATTCTACACTGTGTCCAGAAAAAAAGTAACCCCCTAGACGTTTTGCAATGAAAATGTCAAATCCCAACGAATCTGAATAAAATTTCGTATACTTAGTCCCCGATAAATTGTTGAAACGAACAACAAATCTCGTTGAATAATATTACCTATTAGCGAAGTTATTAATTGTTGATTATCGATAACAAAATATCTCCGTTACCAGTACGGCGTTGCATAAATAAACCCATCTGTATCTGTACATTTGCGTAACTCTAACAATTTAACAAACAACATCTGATTCGGACAAAATTTTACGTCAACAACGCGTCATCCATTGGCAATCAAAGTACTAAATTTCAGTTAAACTTGCCAACGCAAACAATAGTTTTGTGCGGGTTACCCCAAAACGTGAAGTGCTCGGTATGAAACCGCAGGGACATGTAGGCCTAACTGTCAAACTGTACGCGATAAAACTTTTAGCACCATACCGTTTTTCTTAAAGTTTAACTAAAACACGAAACACGATCGTCTGTAGAAAATATTATTTGTTATTCTTTACGGTGATTGCGTCAACAAAATTCACTCATGATCGAGTGACTGCAGTATGTAACGCTGTATTGGTAACGCAGATATTTTGTTATCGAATTATTAATAACTTCGGTAATAAATAATATTTTTTCAACGAAGTTTGATGAGCGCTTCAGCAATTTATTGAGGAGGATTAAATGTACAAAATTTTATTCAGATTCGTTCAGATTTGACGTTTTTGTTCTACAATCTTTAGGATGTTACTTTTTTCCGGACACAGTGTATAGGTCGCAACACGGGTTTTGCTAGTCCGTTCGCTCATCCGTCCGTCCTCTGTCACACGTAAATGTCGTGCTACACCAAGTAGTTAATAAACTTTTAAATGTCGCAACACGCCATAAAGAGGCCATCTCAGGGTCTGCGGGGCCAATTATTAAGAAGCCTCTGTTCGGCCGAACATGCCTGAGTCCGCTCCTCATAACAGATTAAAAACGAATAAGTGAATAAAGTGAGAGTAACGCGGCATTAAGACTATGAACGTACTACGCACGTACGAAAATACGATACGCATGGACGTACGGACGCATAAATGTCCGTAGACGCGCTTATAAGCGCAAACTGAGTCGAGTTTGATTTGCGCGAACTGCGTAGACCTATGCGTAAGCCTATAGGCTACTACGCGCGTCGTGCGTCCGTAGTGTGAACGTCGCTCGAGACGACAGTGAGCGTCACCTTGCCGGCGTCGAGTACGAGTATTCTGTGACAGTTGAGAACGGTGTTGAGCCGGTGGGCGATCAGTAGCACCGTGCAGTTAGCGAACACTTCACTGATGGTCGTCTGAATCATCGCATCCGTCTCCGTGTCTATGGCTGCCGTGGCCTCGTCCAGCACCAGGATCTGCGGTATACTGTGTCTCAATAAAAACTTTTATTTTTTGAATAGATCCGTTAAAAGTTAGCCGATTTTCACAATTTTTTGCGCACAACATCAGGAAGAAACTTGACGTGAATTACTTTCGTTTTGGCCACCTCACGTTAATAATGTCGCTACACTACCTTGTGAAATGCAGATGTTGTAGTTTGGACGTTTATAACAATGAATTCATTCATTTTGCATTTCACAAGGTAGTGTAGTGACAATGTTAAAGTGAGGTGGACAAAACTGAAGCCATTCGTGTAAAATTCCTTCGCGATGTAGCACGCCAAAAATGATGAAAATCGACCGACGTTTCACGGAGTTATTCAAGAAATAATAGCGACAATTATTTTTTAAGACACGGTGTATACCCGGTATATGTGCTTACCAGTGGCGCCGTGGCCGGGGGCCGGAGTGAGGGGCAACTCCCCCCCCTTAAATTTGGGCTGTAGAAAAATTGTCGGAAAACATTCTTTTTGTCTGAAAATGTTGGTCCAAATATGCAAAATGTGAAGCTATAACCCTCATTTTGGGAAAATTAAGCGGCGAAATTGAAATTCTAAGCACCCACGATATCCTCTGTGGGAAATGCTCAGCGTCTGTTGGAACATTGCAACTTTCTGTCCCGCCGCCTATTTCTTTTACCCACGACGCCGCCCTCCCCCACGTACACTGGCGTAGCCATAGGGAGCACTGGGGGGCAGGTGCCCCCTAGGAGCCTGCTAAAAATACTGCCAAAATGCACCAAAACACGTCATTTTCACACCAAAAATTCGAAAATTTTCTGGAGAGAAGCACAGCCACCTTCCCAGACTCTTTTCCCGTGGGGAAAGGACATCCCTTTCCATGTCCCACCCCTAAGTGCCTCCACTACAACTAGATCCTGGCTACGCCACTGCCCACGTATCAGCTGTTTTAGCATTATTATTTAATTCTTTACTATTCTTTGTATGTCCAAGGTCTAAAAAAACTAGGGGCTTAAAACCAAACTCGATAAATATCAGAAGTGTGTCAAAAATTAGCCATAGAAAAATGGACTGTCTGGATAACCATTTGTTGTTGACGTCGAGTAACAAAACCGAATTACTATTGAGTACTTATAGTTAATTAATTAGTCTTATTTATTATCATTGTCATAATCATCATCAGCATAATTATTCACGTAATTTCTATTGACAGCAGACTGGCGACCACAGCAACATCTCTAGTTTATTTTAAGCCTATAAATACAAAAATGCTCAATATTCCAAACCGCCTTCTAAGCCAACTATTTAAAACCAAAAGTAACAATGTTCAATTAATTTAAAACTATAATCAGTTTATCAGTGGTGGAAGAAAAGCCGAACCTTGCTATGTCGCAGTAAAGCGCGTGCTAGACAAAGAAGTTGTCGTTGACCGACGGAAAAGTTTCCGCCGTTTTCAACGACCGACGTGTCCAGTTTGTCTGGCAACTTTTCTATCTATAAATAGCAACAAACCTATAAATAGTAACATTGTGACACTCGCAGCGCCCCTACACTTGAGATCGTAGTTGGTTAGAGCTATGATTGCAAACGTTTTTTTTAAAATTTTAAATTTTAAATAGAAACACGTTTTTGACTTTCTACTTTTATCTTGCGAACGTTTCTTTTTCATTTTTAACATACGTAGCAACATGAAGATGTCAATATAAAGATGACGATGATTTGAAATATATACAAAAATGAAATGTTAAACTACTAATAAAATAGTAACAGATTTGTTATCCAAATTTACTAACTTATATGTATCATAACAAAAAATTGTAAAATATAAAAAAAACTCTATTTAAAAGCAATAGATTTGGTGAATAAATTGAGTAGGGTATAAAAGAAAGTCACGTTTTTATCTAATAAATGTTTTTTTACATATTTTCCACAACAACGTGCAACTTGCATTGTTGTTATTTCCAGTCAAAGTACATCGCAAACAGTGTCTACACTGTGTCTCAAAAAAACCGGACCCCTATTACGTTTTGAAATAACTCCAACAAACTGTGCCTAATAATAATAATGATGAGCTGAGAAAATCGTCAAAAGGTACTCAATATCGTAGTGTGTTACGGGCTTACGATATTTCATAAAACGGGGAAAAATGTGG
>Ga0056128_1007655_pt1 | contig 13629 bp, 6 predicted proteins | sample WorMetLIZISLAND2_FD_71113 | JGI IMG/M metagenome (GOLD analysis project Ga0056128, IMG submission 71113) | Marine gutless worms symbiont microbial communities from Max Planck institute for Marine Microbiology, Germany - Olavius geniculatus... ... | reverse complement strand
CCAATGCGCGTCCCCAAAAGTAACCACAGGTTACAAGTAACGGCTATAAAGCCGTAGACGGCTGTGAAGCCGTAAATAACGGCTGTGAGGCCGTAAGTAGACGGCTATAAAGCCGTAGTCAGCTGTAAAGCCAAAACCAGCACAAAAGCACTGGTAACGTGTAGTAAATGTTCTCACGTATTTGGTCAGCTCTTAGTACGCTCCTATCCTCCAGATTGTAGAAATCTTTCGGATCATCGGAGCAAAGCCCCACCACCACGTCAAGGTGGCTGACCTCGGTGGGGAAGTAACTACTGTTTGTCTTTATATTGAGAAGTTGGCGGTCTCCGACAAGGTCCTTTAGAAAAAACCTTTAGACGGTCCTGGAAATTTTTGTCATTAAAAGTGTGGGAAGACTGTATTATTAAGTTTGAGAGTTAACATTTACATTATTGCCCGTAATCATCGGTGAAATCATCTAACGTCATTTGTCTGCAGCCGTGTCGAGAATTTCTCTCAGAGTGTGACGTGCAGTTTATGTACAATGAAATGATGATTCGCTCCGAACAAATCTACTTTGGGTAATTTTTTTTCGTTTTATTGTCTGAATAATATAGTTTATTGTTTAGCTCATTGCATCATTAGTCCGCCCGTAAGCGATAGCTTGCGGAAGCGGACTTAAGTTTTGCTGTGGTTTTTTCTTTTTTTTTTCTTCGCGTAATCTCCGAGCTCCGTTGGCCGATCGGTGCGAAATTTTTGCACGATGCTTGGTGCTGCATTCAATTTTATAATCCCGGTCCAAAATTTTGAGGGAGCCTCCCCAAAAAATTTTTAGAGGTTAAAAGCATGCAAAATTTGGTCCGATTTCGGTCGACTTCGAAGTTTGGCGGCGAATATCTCCGAAACGGATGAAGATATTCAAAATCGGTGAGTTACTCGTTCGACACCGGTTCCTCCCACGTTAGGTGAAACAAGTCCGGTGAAGATCGGTCCAGTAACCTTGGAGATCTAGATGTGAGTTTGTACCCACCGAAAGCGCATTTTTCGGAAGAACATATTTCGGCCCCTAAGGAGTACTGTGCTTCCAAATTTTTACACGCGCTAGAGAATGACCAAGTCTAACTAGCGCACCTTCCACCGGGGGTGGGGGCCCCCCTTACAACTTTTTTCAAAGGGGAGTCAAAAATTGGCTTAAAATGCAATAAAGGGGGGCTTATAACTTCGGAGTTAGGGGGTGCAGCTCGACGAAACTTTGGCACTTGACGCGGCTCTAGGTGGGGGTGTTAACGCAAGTACGAAATTTGGGGGCACCGCCCCCCTTAAAATTTGGGGGGGCAAAAAATGTCCAAAATTTAGTACGTTTTACGACAACTTTCGACTTTGAGCGCAAATATCTCTGGAACCGATGAAGATAGCGACGATATCTAAACGGCGTTGACGAGAGCGATCCTTTCTGCGTTGAACAAAAAAAATTTTGTGAAATTCCGTCCACTACGAACAAAGTAATAGGCGCTCATGTTGACCTACCCTAAGTCGACAATGCGCGTTCGGCGTATGCCAATGCATTTGAGTTCGGGCCACGTGACTTTGATGTCGGGAAAATTTTACCCCTCCCCCTCTCTAATTTCCCCCAATCGGACTTAGGGCGCCGGGCGGACTCACGTTGGGCTTTGCCCCAAATTTCTAGTTTATCTTATTGCTCTTGAGGTCTGGTGATAATAAAAGTACACTGCGTCCCAAAAAAAACATTCCCGACATTTTCGACTGTAACTTAAAAACCAATTATCAGATTTTGATAATTTTTGATACAGATATTCCTGACACAACTTGCCATCAAATGACCGTTCACCTCACCCAACGTTTGTTTCTGCACTACCTGGGGAAAACCCAACCAGCGGAATATCACTTTTTTATCAAATGCGATATGATTGCTTAATTAACATAACGCGTAAAAACCCATTTTGTTCACATTTCTGACACTTTGGCTGACAGTTCATTCAATTGCACATTTTTCAACTGACTGTAGTGAAATTGCTTGAATTGGTAGCCCACTATGCTAACACAGGCAAGGTGACGCTTTCTCTATTCATTGATAGCAGTATCGATAAAATTCTGCTGCAGACCAATCCAGGCTGTACCAGTCGCTTCTTGACTTCACAAACATTCCAAAACTTCATCTTGTAGTCACACTGCTGCATAACAGTCAAACCTTGTAACAGACCGACTGTTGGGGCCCACAGATTAGGACAGACGAAATTTACGAACGTTTTTTCAAAAATTCATTTTAACACGTATTATGCTTGGTCTCCTTTCCCCAGGTAGTGCAAAAGTAGACGTTGGGTGAGGTGGAAACTAAAACACTTATTTAATAGCTAGTTGTGTCAGAAATTTTTCTGCCATAAATTATTAAAATCTGTTAATCTTTCTTTAAGTTACGATCAATAATGTCAGGGATGTTTTTTTTCAGGTTTTCTGTTTATTTCAACACATATTTCGCTTGATCTGCTTTCCCTAGGTAGTGCAAAAGCATACACTGGGTGAGGTGGGAAACTAAATGGTAGTTTGATGTCAGGTTGTGTCCGAAATATTCGTACCAAAAATTATCAAAATCTGATAATTGGTTTTCAAGTTACAGCCAAAAATGTCGGGGATGTTTTTTTTGGGACACAGTGTAGTTGTGATAAAGTGCATTGTGTTTTCAATATAGTAGTTGCACTAATGCTACAGTAATTGGTTATCTTGTCTCTTTCCTAATAAGGAACATTGTGAATCTTATCAGCCTTTGCATCTGCATCCCTTCTGTTGCATACAGAAAACAACTTGAAAGTTGGAGTTTGGCCCAACGTGAGGCCACCGCTTGGCACTACTGTAAGTCCAACTGGGGGAGTTTTCGTTTGCAACTGCTTATTCGTCAAGCCGTCGATCACAAGTATGGTAAAATAGCCCTTTCGTTCAAAATCTTTCAATGGATCTCACTGAAATTTGGTCTCAATTCCTTTCCTGTAAGGGTCATTCGTCCGCTTGATTCTGGTCTTATACCCCATTTACATGATCAAACAAACATTGAGCAAACGTCAAGCAAACATTGCACCAGCTCACTGAGCCAGCTTCATCGTGTAAACGGGGTATTAGTTTGCTGTCTGGTTTTGGACGAGAAGTGGAAAATAAACAAACATGATAAAATCAAAAGTAGAAAAAGCGAAAACATAAGGCCTCCCGTTACTACATTCGGGTGGCCTCATAAGGTATGGAAAAACCAAATTTCGTGTGAACGTTCTACATTTCAGGAGTATCTGATGTGTCATCTCTTTTTTGCTGAAAAGATCAAAGGTCTAGATGTATTCTATGCCATGTAATATGACATATAATGTATAATGTGGTATTTGTATTGTCAGGTCCGGTGTGGATGCAAATGATGACAAGTTGATGAATCTGCCGAGCTTCTTGGAAGCATTTGCGAGCATTATCACTCAGCTCAGTCAGGTAGAACTCCAGCAATGCTGGTCACTAGATAATATCGATTCTTGTTTTGGCTACAGAAATCAATCCAACGCTTGTAAGGTTTTTCTTTGAATATTTCAGAATTAGCTCAGTTAGACACTATCTGACGATGGCCAGGCTTCTGTTGGCTGCATGTCCAGTGTTTACATTGCAGCAACATTCAGTTCTGTCACATTAAACGTGGAAACATAATGTAAGCATCAATTTGGTTTGCTGAGTCTATAGATGTCTTGTACTTGTTCTCATGTGTTTTTCCATCTGTTCTGTGGAGCACTTAGTTGTGTTAAATTATTCTAGTTTATTTGTATTTTTTTTAGTTTTTTTTTGCTATTTTCTAGTCTAGGCCAGTTTATTATTATGGTTTATTCACTGCGTTTAGTCTAGTTTGGTTTATTCTTATTTGTTGTACTTTATTTTGATCTATTTCGCTTGTTTGCTGTTAGGTTTCTGAGCCGTATCTTGTGTCACTGGAGCGTCTATTAGTCCTATTAGTGGAGCAGCATCCGAAACTTCATCCCAAGATGCACTTCATCTGTTATGTTGCTATTGTCAAAGTCTACGTTGCAGTCAGTCGCCATGCTACGGTCTTTCCTGATTTCCTCTCTAAGACTGGTTCGTACTAACAGAAAATTGGTCCCCAGTGAGCTGATGTTTTGTTTACTACATCATGCATTGAAACTGTAACTAATAGGTTACTGATAGCAATATCTGTAAAAACTGTCCAAAAAGTGTCGTTTTGGTTTCTTAACAAGAAATTTGAGCTAATGCTCAGGAGATGCACGAAAGCCTATAGCAGCTGCTGTTCGCAAACTGTCAGTCTATCTCCAGCCATTTCATTGCGACTTTTACGGGGGATACCACTAGTTGATGCCCTCGTGAGCAGGTTTCCTTGACCCTAGACTTGGACTGTCGAAATCTACGTTCAGTTGTAAAAAAATTTCATACGCAGCTTGTCCATGTCTAATTTAATTGGTTTCGGTGCATTTCGCTCTTGAAATGTGCCTTGCAGCCCGAAATCGCCAAAAATCCATACAAACCTCTATTTTAGCGTTCAAGGTCATCCAAGGTCATTGAATTCGGTGGCAATCGAGAGCCAGTGTATAACTTCCTATTAGTAATTAATAGTGACCTAAGCCATATCTCACACTGTTACTGAGATACAGTGAGTTATTGGCCAAAAATCGCAAATTTTGCCCACCCTCCTCTCATTTAGCGCCCTCGTTCAGGGTGACCCCCTTTGAATTTATGGAAAAGTTTTACGGTTTCTTAAACTAGAGTCTTCCAGGCAGCCGACGGTGAAGATTTGGTGATTCTAGCTTGCACCGCTTTTGACTGATCTACCCGTGTGACGGACGGATGGACAGAATTGCGATGGCTAAGACGTGCTGAAAGCAGTAGCTGCTTCTGCACGTAAAAACCGAACTGGAGAAACTGAATTTTTGTTTTTTAAAATTTAACGTTTGTTTGGTTTGGTTTGGTTCAGTTTTTAAAAAGTCGAAAATCAAAATTTTGAATGTGTTCCGCACACCCTTTTGCAGCAGCAGTTGTTGAAACATCGACCAGAATACCAATAATGGTTCTAATTTGCTGAATTTATATAACTTATTGAAATATTTTTGCTTGTTTATTTCTGGATATTACAAGTTGTTTGATATCACCTTCAGAGCCTAATCTTTCAAGCTTTTGTCTGCGAGGATTTTCGGAGATTTTTTGTTTGGTTTTGGCTGAACAGCAGGTGCATCTCTGTTCGTGTTCTTGTAGTCTTTGCTTGTCATGTTGCTGAGCATTTGTAGGCACTTTTGTTCTTAGTAGTTTGGTGGCGCCACGGTTGGGTGTCAGACTTACTTTCCTGGGTTTGATTCCCGGTCGGTAACACCATCGGCTGGTTACTACTAGAATGAGTGACTGTCTGTGGACAGGTGAACCATCTTGGTATATAACCAGCCGCCTAGGTCAACTCAGCCTTCCATCCCTCCGGGGTAGGTAAATTGTCCGGCTGGCGTTGAGGTGGGGCACGTTCGCCTGTGTCGGATGGAAGCATAGATGTTAAAAACATTTTTTTAATGTTTTTTATAAAAGTTCCAAAAAACATTTTTTAATGTTTTAAAAAAAAATTTTAATGTTTAAAATTTTTTTCTATTTAAAAATGTTTTTTAATGTTTTTTCTATTTTTATTTCTTAATGTCGCGTTTTTGTTCTTATTAAAAATAAACACACAAAATTACAAATATGATGCATTTCTCATGGGCAAATTGTGTTTAGTCCTGTATTCGATCTGTTCCATAATCATGGTTACATCATAACATTTAGTACATTCCGGTCTTCAGTCTTCAAAAATGGTAGGTTTTTGTTTTTAACATGTTATTGTGCTAAATTTGGTATAATGTTTTTTGTGTATGTTTTTTTTTTATAAAAATGAGAAAACATGTTTTTTATGTTTTTTATTTGCAAATTAAGGTTTTTAACATCTATGGGTGGAAGCTGATATTTCATATGGCAGGTGATGTTCCATAGCTCTGAAATTGGTTCCTGAAACTAGCTATAGACAACATTTAAGCTTTAACTCTTTTTTTCTGTTTCATAGCAGTGAGTCATGTCTCTGTGACAAATCAGTGAGCATTGACGAAAGAAAGCTTTTGTTTTGGAAGAAAGTGTTTTTATCCACAAATGTTATATTAAGATTGATTTCTTTCCTGGTACGCGCTGGCCGTGTGAATGGTGTAGCAGATGTATGCGGTATTTCAAAAGACAGTGTTAAGAATGCCGTTTGGCATACGTTTTCCTCATTGTTTCTGCAATTTTTAAAGCATTTTTATAGCTTTTAGACGTCTTAGTTTGATGTTTTATGTTTGCGTGTTGCTTTTAGCTTGCATTGAGGGCCTACTGCATTGTGAGATTGTGCTGCCCTCTGGCGTTTTTTTATAAATAATAATAATAATAAGTACCTCAAATTCAGCCACTGGCTGACGTTGTGCATTCTAAATATGAACTTTCTTATTTACTTATTTAATTGTAAATAATAATTGCCTTCGTGTGTTTGCCACGTTCAGTGTATCAGTGCCTTATCAGGACCTGCAGTCATGATGTTGCGTTGGACTCATTGGCCGTGTCTAGTGACCCCACAATGTCAGATCGTGTTGATTCGGATTTCACGCGGCAGAAGATTACTCATCGTGATTTCATTGGACTCTGGAACACGCTGCTGCATCTGGCCTCTGTCAAGGTCAGAAGCGCATGCAGTATGGATCGGATTGATTTGCAAAACTTGCGATGAATTCTTTAAAGCCTTCTTAAGTTATTTTTAAGTCAACACTGGGTCCGATGCTTTAATTAGCAAATCACATTTTTCAAGATTGTTCTAAGTCTGATTACTTCTGGAAGTTTTTTTGTAAGGTTGGCTTATGAACTTTTACAAATTGTTTGTTGTTTTATTATAATGCAAATACCGATATTAGGAAAATATCTTGGCATTTGGAAAAAATATTATCGAATAGCATTTGTCTATTTACAAAATATTTCGTAATTTCTATGTGTGAATGTTTAGGTTCAGTTTATTGCAGTTGTATTAACTGTTGTTTTGTTGGAGTACATTTATTATTGTTATCTTTTTATTTTTTATATTACTATTTTTATTGTTATTTGTTTGCATGTGGTAAAGATGGGGTTAAGAACATAATTCGTTGGAGTAAAATTTATAATTTTAATTTTACACTATTTGTATTTTTTGTTATTATATTATGTGTAGTTATTCAGTATTGTTATTAATCATTTATTATTATTATTATTTGTGGTGAGCCCAAAATGAAATAATCAGTGTATGTTTGTACCTATACAGGAACTATTGCCACTGATGGAGATCGGTCAGCGTGAATTGCTGGCTAAACAGTTCTACGATGAGTTAGTGATGGGCATACTTCGAGTTTTATCACGGCTTGATTTGTCCGTCACTACTGAGTCTACCCAACAAAAGGTGGCTGGAAATGTTTATGTTATTATACAATCATACAGAACTTGTGTGATTACCCCAGGTCAACTCAGCCTGGCCATCCCTCCGTGGGTAGGCACAATGTATACCAGCGCAAGCCCACAGCATGATGCACTAGCCCCGTATCCGTGGTCTTGCAGTGTAAACTGGCGTCTAGCTGAGGTCTAAAGAAATGGAGATTGGCATCACCTTATGACTTTTGTGTGATTACATTAATTATCTTACATTACATTAGGAAATTTTTAGCATGATCCAAGTACAAACCACAAGGACCACAAGTAAAACTGCAGTTTACGACCAACTAAACACAATATATAAATATAACTGTTAAAACGACACCATTTTGACTTAATGACAGAACCGTGATCGTGTTTAACATACGTCAGTGATGATTTTGAACAAATATGGACTTAGTGTTTACGCGCAACAGCAGCTACTGCTGTATCGCGTATGTGATCAATTCTGTCTGTCCGTTCGTCTCTCCATTCGTCTGTCAAATGGGTGGATCAGTCAATAATGGTGCAAGCTAGGATCACCAAATCTTCACCGTCGGCTGCCCGGAAGACTCTAATTTCAGGAACCGTGAAGCTTTTCCATAGATTCGAAAGGGATCACCTTGAACGAGGGCGCTAAATGAGAGGTGGGTAGGGAAAATGTGCGATTTCCATCCGATACAGCGTTGGCTGAACGAGACAGGTCACGCCCTCTGGTGAGTATGAGTAAAACACTATAATTAGCTACTGGTCGTCTGGCAACTGACTTAGACTTTGTTTTACTGGGCTTTCAAACATGCTCCACTGTTGTGCGTTCTCGTTTGCGTTAGCAGGGTTTTTCTTGTTTGAATAGACTCATAGTTTGAAACAGTGAAGGTGGTGTTATAGCTTTTAATGGAAGTTTATTCCAGAGCTACGGAGCATCACCTGCCATATATGATCACTCAGTGTTAACTGCCACCCGACACAGGTGAACGTGCCCCGCCTTAACCCCAGCCAGATAGACCAGTACTCGATTTACTTACCCCGGAGGGATGGAAGGCTGAGTTGACCTTGGCTCGGTATAGAGTAACTTCATTGATTGAATGAAACTTGTTACCGCTACGCCAGGCCACGAACTAATAAGGTATATAATTTTATCAGATTTCAACTTTTATCTAAGAACTAGTTGATATTTGGCATGCTTTTTGAGGAATGATTTTTTTTTGCTGTTAGATTCACTTTTGTGATTTCCAAACTGTGTGAATATACTGAATAATGAACTTGTTAGGAACTTCTTGTGTACTTTAATAATGATCATATGACTGTTTTAGTTCCCATTTCACCAAATGTCTGTTTCTGCTTTACCTGGGAAAATCCGAACATGCGAAATTCGAACAGACGAAATAGGATAAAAATGCAATATTTCGTTGATTTTGTTTTCCATGGTAGTGCAGAAGTAGACACTGGGTGCAGTGGAAAATTGGCCAGTCATATGATCGACAGTTGTGTGAAAAATATTAATGTCAAAAATTATTAAAATCTGATAATTCCTCTTTAAGTTACAATCGAAAATGTCCCTCCTTGTCCTCCAATAGACAGCATTATCACATTGATATCTGTCTGGAGGATAACAGGGAAGATTATTAGAACTACCATTATGTTAATTACATACGCACGCGTATAATGGGGTTCTTACAATTTTAGGTTTAGCTTGTTTTGTATTTCTGTAAAGGTTAAACTTACTGTTGCGTTATTATGTGTTTGTGTGCATTCCGCCTGGAAAGGCCGTCCCCGAAATGACCTGTACTGTGTCGGGTGGGACGTTAAACCTTACTCACTCACTCACTCGAAAATGTTCGCGATGTTTTGTGCTCATTTTACACAATTGTCATACTCTAAACGTTGCTAATCCATCTGTTGCTGAAACAGTTGTCCAGTGATGCAGAGGAGTCCGAGTCAAGTGGCATTAACTCCGATCCTGTCACTGGGAAACTGGCTTCAAAACCAAAGGACATCGTCGTCTTTGTCAATCTGGTCGACTTTTCCCGGTAAATTAGGATATAATTAAAAAGGACGCTCATACTACTTTGGCATAAGTCTTGCAGTAGCTCTTTATTTTCATTTGTTTATTTATTTCAATTAATTAACCAACACATATTAGTATGACGTGAAAGTACCAAACAAAATGACAATATACTGACCGAATAGCCAACACAGCGTTATTCTAAATGTTCTGTTTTTGTGATCAATTCTGCTAAGATTTATTTTCTGTAACCAGGGCATAGTATGATGGATTAAAAGTTATATTTTGGCCAGGCGGGTTTTTTTGTATTTATTTGTGGTAGTTTATGTAGATTTATGGCATTGAACATAAACTGTGTGAAGTATCTGCTGTATCAGTAATTTATTTTCTAATCTCAGTGATTATTGACTGTAGTGAAATTCTGGTGGAGAAATGTCGAACGGAGTTATTTCGTCCGTGGATCTTCAAGTTTGGTCGTGAAATCATCGTACGTTCAGTCAAGTGTGTGACCCCCTTACATTCATTACTTTTTATCAGTGGTACTTGGGTGCTTTCTGTCTATTACTATCGTGGTGCTAATCTGTAATCTGGTAATCTGTTAAAACCTCTTATAGCTGTTGATAAAACTTTAGTTTTCCTAGTCACAGTTTAATCAGTAGTAACTTCATCAAGAAATATTATTAGATTGTGACCAATCTAATCTACTCCTCGCGCGCATCATTTTCTTTTGTATTCTTCTAAGTGCTTTTTCGTTCCTTTCGGCTTCTATTAGAGACCCGGCGTCTAATTGAGACCTGTTTAATATTATACAAATAGTGACTGGTGTCGAGGTTGTTATTGGCAATTGTCTCCCCGAAGTTCATAAAATATTGCCCAATTTTAGGAATTGACAGGAAAAAATTTTCAATAATGGTTGATGATGCTAGTTGCCATTTATCTTGTTATAGCTCAACCCTTATTTCAAGGGCGAATTGCACCAAAATGAATTGAGATAGACATGGACAAGTGCAAATGAAATTTTCCGCATTGAACGTAGATTTCGACTGTCCAAGTCTCAATTGTCTAGGTTTAAGGAAACCTGCGCATGAGGGCATCAAAGAGCATTACCTCCGTAGAAGTCGTTATGTTACCGTTGTTGGCCAGTCTTTCGTGAAAACGGTTGCAGATAGGCGTGGGCATGCTGCCTATCACAACAAGCACTAGTGACGAGCTTTTCAGTCGTATCAACATCGATGACTATGAAAGACTCTGAACTTCTAAAATAAGGGGTTTTATTGATTTTTTGCGATCTTCATCTGCAGTGCACACTCTAAGAATGAACCACAATGAAATGGCTGGAATAGACTGATAGTTTGCGAACGGGAACCCTTTCACGCATCTCGTGAGCATTATCTCAAAATTCTTGTATTGAATACCATGCACCATTATGTATCTGTGCTTGAAGTTGGCATACGTTGCGACTATGAGTTGTGTTATACAGGCTGGACTGTTCGGAAGATTTTAAAAAATTTTTTGTTGCATTGTTTTATTTTTTGGTTTCTATTAGTGTATTGTAACATGGTCTAGGATTGTTTTGCACCTAGGGTTAGGGTTAAGGTTACGGTTATGGTTTCTAACCCTATTCTTGCTAACTTTTGTTGTTGCGATCTGTGGTATAGGCAGATGCTGTTAGGCCTAGTGGTGTATGAATGTTTAATTGATAATAGTGTGACTTGATTGTTTTTTTAACTATGAGTTATATTGTGATGCAGGCAGCCGTTGGTGAGTGGTCTGTACAAGCTGTTTACTGTCTGCCTTCAACTCTGCTCGAAACTCTCCTACTTCAAGGTAACTCGCAGAGTTTTTTGTCGGCTGCTTTTGTATCTCCAGCTTCTGTTATAACTCTGCTTATTGGTTGATCGGATAAGCCTAGCTTATAAGTTCGTCAAAAAAACAATCTTTTTTAATTGGATAACTGTTGACATTTCGGCAACCGCTGCTGACTTCTTCGGAACGACTGTCCACCAGGTGTCACTGTGGTGGAAAGTAAATAATCATAGACATGTGGAAGTTGATAGGTTCATCGATCTGTCTTGTTTTTTTCTAATGTTTTTTCTACAGCTTATGTTATCAGTGTTTGTACAGACACTCCTATGAGTTTTGTGAAAATGTAATTTTAAAAAATATTTTTAACTGTTGTGTCATTTCTGTGGTCATGTGGTGTCTTTGTGCTGTTTTGTTTGATATTTACTCATGTGTTTCCTAATGTTTTGACACTGTCGTAGTGTCAGAAGAACGATGGGGGTGTGATCAATCGGCTGTTAGTCTCTTAGTCAGTTTATGGAATGGAGTGATTTGTTGCCAACAAAATGTAACACACGTGCACACTTTGATTTTGCTGGTAATGTGTCTCATGTCAGTTAGTTCTGGTACACTGCGTTAGGGTTTGACGCCAGCTGGTGCTCCGGATGCGGAGGAGATGGAATTTGCTGATGACACACAAGAAGCTTCATCATCGTCTGATCTGACGTCTCGTGAAGCATGCTTTAGTCTCTTTGTCAAATTTGCCAAGGAGGTAATTCAGTTAGCCTTCTTCAAAAGATCTGTTATTATTATTATTATTATCTCTTAGCAGTTTTCGTCATTGATACTTTCTTAGCATTAGCTGCCATGATAAACCTATTTTTCATGAAGCTGTTTCTAGCATGATCGTGTGGCATGTATCTGTGGTGTTGTTCAAGGTTTAAGGTTTAAACGCTATGGCTGTAGTGTCCACCGCTTGCTTGGAAACCCGTCTCAGTCACCTGTCATAGGGTCTCCCAGTGCCCCACCTTAACTATTGTCAGACATGGCAGTACTCGATTTGCCTACCCTGGAAGGATGGAAGGCTGAGTTGAACTTGGTGTTGGCTGTATACTTGCATGCTTCACCCATCTGCAGACAGTCACCCATCCAAGGAGTAACCACTTGAGAGTTATTCGACCGGGCGTTGAATCCACAACCTCATGATCATAAGTCTGACACTCTGCTATTACACTTACAAGCAACGTGGTGCAGTTATAGCATAGATTTTTTGCTCATTTTACACACATTTTTATGTGGCTTTTTTATTAGGCAGCAGTACGGATCTTGCCTATCCATTTGTCATTCTGTCCGTTTATCTTACTACAGTTTCTAACTCGAAAACAATAAGGTGTGGGAAAAACAAAATTGGTGTGAAGGGTTTCTAGGGCACGAGTAACAAATGGGCCAGTTTTCAGCTTAAAAGGTGTTATGGTTTGGATTATGCTGCTTTAGACGGATGGCCACAAAATATGCCAGCACAGGGCTGACATATTTTTGTAGTTACAATTATGTGTCGTTGTTTCATATCATATGTTGTGTCCTTGTCTTAAGTTTAGTGCATTGGCTCTCTGTTTGTGATGTTTGATGTAATGCAATGATATTGCTATATCCAGCAGAAGTGAATGTAGTGAACCAGTGGAAGTTAAAGGCCAAGTCACACGAAAAAACAATATTGGCTAAATATGTCTAGAATGTAATGCTAATTAATAATACGCTGATCAGTTGAAATAAAAACATCTCTTTACATCAATTTTCATAAAAATGATATTGTGCGAACGAAATGATGACGTCATGAACAGCGTGCAAGAAAGTTTCGTGCTATGAGGAGCTGGTTGTAGCGTCGATGCAGCTCGTGCTCAGAGAGGGGAACTCGCTTGCATTCCGGAATCAGAACTTGGTTGAGATATGCACTTTGACGAGTGCCTTCTATTACTAGCTACTAATGTAATGTCACCTAGTGTTATATCAATGTTGTATCATTGAGTTAATGTTATTTGTGTTATTTCTGACATGTGTCAGGTGTCAGTCCAGATGAAGCAATATCATGATGAACTGCTTGCAGCCTGTCTCCAGCTGCTGCTTGCTTTACCTGATGAGATCGTTATCACTCACATGTACATCGTCATACCTGCTTTACAGGTGACTGACAGCTTAATGCAGCATTGCTATACCTTTACTGTAGCTATTCACATAAACTCACACAGGATACATTAGCAGTAGGTCTTTACCATTACACAGTCAGCAAAGTTCTTCTGACATTGTGTAATGGTGATGTTTGAATTTGTAAATTGTGATTTGTGCTGTTTTATATCTACAACCACGATGTCACCTTTACACTGTAT
>Ga0056128_1007654_pt1 | contig 13629 bp, 5 predicted proteins | sample WorMetLIZISLAND2_FD_71113 | JGI IMG/M metagenome (GOLD analysis project Ga0056128, IMG submission 71113) | Marine gutless worms symbiont microbial communities from Max Planck institute for Marine Microbiology, Germany - Olavius geniculatus... ... | reverse complement strand
GACCAGGGGCTCTGCCCCTGGACTCCGCTGGGGGCTCTGCGCCCAGACCCCCGTTATAACTCGCGCTGCTACGCTCGCCATGGGACCTTCCCCCAGATGTTGTGGGCTAGAACCGCCAGTGGCAACTGCTGTGCAACAGTTGCGCAAATGTAGACAGTTAGACACCCTCTAACGGACTCTGGGATCATCACAAGGTCTCAGACACTCAGGCTTGTTTCTAGCTTGGTTTGGCTATTTGACTTTCATTCCGTTAAAACGTGACCATTATTACAGTCAGTATAGGCATAGGCTACAGTGTCAACCGAAGTTTAACAGCTAGAGCCAAAAAATTTCGCCAGCCAGAAAGTTTACTTCCCTTTTGATACATTTTTTAAAACACATATATTGTGTTCTCTTTGGTCTTTTGCTTGTGGTGGCAGGTTTATGACAAACTCTTCTGCCAGCTGCCTCTGTTTTCTGCAGCCTTCTTTTGAGTGATGTATAGTCCTTGCTTGTGATGTCGCTTTCGTCCTCTTGTTGCTTTGCCGAACATCTTGAGTAGGCCTACATGACATTTTGTTACTAAATTTCAAACCGAACTTTTCCCACGCACTGCTCAGATGTGAAGGATAATAGTAGGATTGCTGAATTTGCCGTGGTACGTACGCTCGAGTGAGAACTGCGGCATGTTTTAAAACGACTGTGCGGACAATGATCAAAATAACACACATTTTAATCGAAGTCTTAACGCAGATTAACAATAGCACGGCAACAGGCGCAGTTAGCCTAAATACATAATCTAATGTCCTAATCTAATGTAATCCAAAAACAATTTGGCATATCGCCAACTGCACCATTGTGACAGGCGGTATGAATCGTCCTAAGTATGAATTTAAGATAGGAGCTGAAATGTCCTGTAACTTTAAGCAAGTCATGGTGTATTATCCATAGTTCCTTGTTTGCGTAGCCAGAGTTTGAAGCGTTTTGTGTCTATAGCTGCGCCGCAGCGTGCAGATTGTGTTGACTTTTTGTTTCCTTTGAACGGCGTCCATGATAGCGATCCGCAATGGTATTTCATGGTGTTTGGATCATCATGGTTTAAACGTCAACGGACTGACTCTATCGCACGCATGTCTGTGCGGGAACATTGTAGTACAATGTTCCCGCACAGACCTGATCAAGTGCCTGGTACAATGGTTGTACCGGGCACTTGATCATGTCCCGTTAATCTTTACTGGATACCGCACGGCTGCTGCCTGCTGGAGTGGTTAAGCAAGCACGCAGTACGTGCGAGCTTATACCACTTCAGACAGTGCGGTATCGTAATTTAACCATGCTCAGACTGACTGGGCTACAGCGTCGGTAGCAGTGCAAGCTACGTCGTAAGTGTGGCTTAACTGCAGTGATGGTGCTGTATGCTTGAGGACCAATTATGGGGTGTTTACACGATCCAGCAAATGTCCAGCAAACTTCCACCAAGCGTATTCAAAATACACGTGCTAATGCTGGACGTTTGCTGGATCGTGTAAACACCTATTATTCGACTGGTCCACATTTACTAATTATTTGACACTGCAGCAGGTGATGTGTATAGCGCTAGATGCAAGTGCACGATGTTACGGTGGTGATCTTTTATTTGTTGTTTTTACGAATAACGATAACGACGAAGTTAATTTCGTAAAGCTTGATCTTCACTTCGATATATTTTTTATGTAGTAATCGCAGAATGTAAGTGGGCTGTGACGCATACTCACTCATAGCATCGGCTACGTAACATTTGTAACCCGTATCAAGACGTGGCTTTAAAGCTTAAAAAGTAGCCTAAAACGTTTGACAAACGCGAACAAACGACTGCCGTGGTTTCATAAAGAAATATGCCAGTACTGTCAACTATCAGTCTCAAATATTTTGAAGTATTTTCCATTCATCCTAACTCTGATATTTGTGTGTCGTACTCAGGGATTTCCCATACAGTGCAAGTATTTTAACGACTCTAATATATTCGAGGTTCGTGTCTATTTTTGCTATACACGTGCACTTAAAATTATTGACAAATAACATTTCCGTTCCTTGCCGACAGCTTGTCTAATTAACTACGTAAATCCAGCCTTTCGTCCATCTACAGATTTTGCAGAAGTTTTTTACCCCTACTTACAATGCGTCGTCTGTTATTCTTTGCTCAGTAGTAATATTGTTATTAATTAATTGTTTATTGTCTACGTTAGCTGCGGATGCAGATGTATAGATTGTGTTCGCGTTATTTTAACTGATGTGCACGCAACACACCCACACCACGCAAATAAAGGTGCATACAGAGCGACGTAACTGAACTGAACTATCATTGTTTAGTTTTCGACGAACTGACCAATGGGCAAGCAGTAATGCATTATAGTACTCACCGTCTAACGTCGTCGGTGGCCTACGTGACTACGCTCGCGTTTTAGACTATTGGGCTCACCCATTTGTCACTTGGGTTCGCTGTTCTTGTCCAATGGTCAGTTCGTCAAAAACTAAACCGTGTCAGTTCACTTTCGTCGCTCTGTATGCGCCTTAGCACGCAGAAACATTGGCGGCGACAACTTTTCGTTCTTGAAGCAGCAAAAGTTGGTGGTGTAGGCCTAAAAGTCGCCTAACCCATAAACGCAAGACGTCAAAAGAGAAAAGTTACCCAGAGAAAGATTTACGTTTTCCAGCTGACCGTAGGAACCGGGTGGATCTGTCGTTATAGCAGTGTCCTTAAGACGGAACTCCAACTGCAGCTGCTGTCGAATTTTTGGCATTTAAAACACTATCTAAACTAATATAATCACTTAAATGTTGCAAGGTTTTGCAAACTTAACTTGAAAAAAGGTCGTTTGGTATTTTTGTATCTCAAAGTCGGGCAGCACTGTAGGTTGTCGCCGCATATGCGCAGAAATTATGGAAATTAAGGTTTCTTTTTATTCTGTTTTTTTATTTCTCACATTGCGCTGACTGGTGATAATTGTCGTTTGTTGTTATATACTTGTATTATTGCTTTATTTCGTCGCTTGAATGTCTCGTAGAACTTTTGCCATCAACATTTTCGCTCTTGTTTAATTTTTGATAGTTTTCTTACGATGGGTTTGCGCATATCGCTTTGAGTGAACTTGCAAGACATAAGTATTTATACACGACAGAAAAAAACCATTTTATGATGGCATTTTTTGCCATCTTGCTACGAATGCATTCCAGTTTTTATTGGCCGCTGATACTCATCGAGTATTAATTAAATAATACGAGTTAATAAGATATAAGCTTACAGTAAATTTTTAGTGTTACTGTAACGTAGCTTATAGTTTAGGTTGGGCTGAAGTTAATTGGCGGTTTTGTTTTAAAATATTATTCCGCCGATATTGCGTAATATATGTAATCAACACGCTTATGGGAATTCTTATCACATTGTTACTAAGTGATCGTCAGAGAAATAAATCATATTTTGATTCTGACAGTAGCCATTCCACTGTGTATTGTTTGGTTGTTGGTAGCATTTTTTTCAGCGATGACGCAAACATGATATACTGGTACGCCGTCGTTACAGTGTACATGTGTGTTGAAAATAAATAGTGTGCTATATTTATACAGAATTTAACGTCACTTGTGTAGTCGGCTACAACAACCCAAATCAAATTAGCTGTCTAGTAAATAGGCTTACCGATAATTCCCGTTAATCTATAGGCCTACTATACTTGAGAGTTACCATCGCCGATAACTTTTTAACGGCACGACGTACGTCGGCGAAATTTTGCACGCAGACCCGTGTCGTACGTGGCCTGAACATGGGTTAGGTGAGATGTCGCTGAGGTGTCGTACCTGTCAGAAAATTTCACTTTTTTAGAATTTTGCAGCCACACCTCTTAAGCCGCAGCAGAGCTGTACGTGACGTCATATAGACGTCGTCACCATGGTGACGCATCATCAGCGCTGCAGCGCATACCTCGCGTTATGTAATTCATCAATTGATTGCTTTGGTGCATCGTGACGTCACAAAAATTGATGCTTCAACATGGACATTATGAATATTAATGTGCATCGATGCAATCAATAGATGAATTAAACAACGCGAGGATACTGAAGCGCCCAAAATGCTGGTAAGGAACTTGAATCTAATTGAGGCAAAAACCGAAAATTGAGGCCGCAGGCCGAGTTGAGGCCAGAAAGGCCGAAAATGTAGGCCGCAGGCCGATACTGTGGCAAAGATAAAGCGGACAAAGAGCGTAGCGACCTGTCCGCTCGTACGTTAATAAATACTTCCATATGCAAAAGCTAGTTTCTAACTACTCTGCTGAACAAGCTGCTTCCTGTTTGTCGCTAGGAAAAACGCACTACAGCCTATGAAGTTCCTCTTGCAGCATGTAAAAAGGCGTAGCCTATGCGATTTTTTATTAGTGATCATTAGCAACCTAATCCCTATCGACCTCACCATTTCCGAGAGATGTGACCAGTTTTCCATTTTAAAAATGCACATTTCTCCTACTCCCCTCTGTTCAACTTCGATTTTAAAAATTTTCCTCTTGCCCTAGATCGCTGAAATTGTGCATGCCTGGGTTTAAGACACAGAGATAATTATTCGTGTATAAAGTTTTTCTATTAGCCACAATATAGGCCTAGTTGTGTCCGACAGACGGACGACAAACAGACGACGACGCCAAAGACGCCGTGCAGCATAGCGTTTTGATCCTCATTGTCAGTTTATTTGTTAACCCGAGTGATCTGATATCGAAGTTGTGTCCAGCTGTGCATTGTTATTATTAACAGAGTACATTGGGCGCCTACACAGTAGTTGTTCATTCCTGTTTATTTCAGTGGCGTAGACAACAGGGGAAGCAGAGGGGCCAGACCCCCAATCTGAATTTTAAAGATATTCAGAACTCTGTAAATAATTACTGTTGCCACCGGATCTCATATTTTAAAGCTAAAATGCACCAAATTCGATTTCGGCTGGGCTCCTCCCTATACTCCGCTGGGGTAGCTCAGAGGGACCCCCCAGACCTCCTTAAGGGACTTCAGGGGTCCTGCTTCTAAGAAGAGGGAGAGGAGGGAAAGGGGGATGAGGAACTGGAAGAAAGGGGAAGGGAGGGGAGAGAAGAGAAAGGAGGCGAGGCCCCCAATTCACATTTCTGGCTATGCCACTGTGTATTATGAATGTTGATAATGGCTTCGGCTCGAACCAGTAACTTTTGACGTTAAATGCAGCTTTTAATGCTAAATGTTATCTAAGACTGGACCGAAACGAACTACATAGGGCCTGCTGCGGACCGGTTCCAGACGAATGGGTCGATTTTGTTAAATTACTGGGCGTATCAACGGTTTCATGATTTTTCATCTGCTCCTGGTATTTTTCTAATTCATGTAGCCTACAATGTCAACAGACCGTTGCACTTTCAGCGAGAAAATCGTGCAGCAGCGATGGCTGTCATTGTCAAGTAGACTGCGTTTGTTGTCGTTCTTTCTGCTAACTTGTTGGTTACGGTGTGTGATAGAATTTTCTGTTACAGTTGGACGTACTTTCAGCTCAATGCGTAATGTGCATTATTGATTGTCGACTATTGTTCTAATTATTATTCCGCACAGTTCAATTCCAGTGAATGATTTTCTTGTTTTGGCTGTACTGTAGATTTGCACCATACGCAAGACACTAGCAACGTTTCAGTACGTTGCAAAACTGCCGTACAGCGTCAATTTCTTGCCTTTTCCATAGATTTAGTACTTTTTTATCAGTTCATCCAGATTGCTGTTCATTATTCGAATTGTCGCCGTAGCTGGTTTACTTGTCTCGGCTTACATAATTATTTCTTTGAACGTCCATGTTTCGAGTGCAATAAATCATCTGAGAATGACTTCAGCTGGACATAAAGACTGTCTGTGAAGTTTTTTTCAAGCAACTGCAGGCACAAAAAAACACGTTTGCACATCATATGCACAGTTTTTGTTCAGTTTTACAGAATTAGGTCCACTGCAAGTTCAGCTGATCACAAAAGTAAAACTTTATTACTGGTTGTGTCTGCCAATAGGTTACTTTTTACACGTAGCATGCACTCACAGTCACACATTTACTAACTGTCACCCGTAGTAACCTATCGGCCTATAGATCAATTCCATGTACAGTACCAACGTATGACGCTGTTATGCATTTGAATGACATTTTTTCTCTTCAGTTCTTGCACGATAACGTACACAGAATGACAACAGAATGCTCTACACAACCTTGGCTATTAATTATGACTATGGATGCACTGAGATATCAACATAACGAAGACGAGCAATGATCAGCAATGTCACTACACCGTGGGCCAATAAAAAACGTGGCACTTTACTTTAGTCCATATCAGACAGTTAGCATTAATGTGATCATTATACATCCCACCACACCATAAATGCGTCTCTACACTACCTTGTGAAATATAAATGTAAGACAAAACTAACGATAATAACATTTAGGTAAATGAAAAAATAACACTTCAGACCAACATTAAGGTGAATAATGTGTATGACACTAACATGACACTATGACACTAGCAATATCTGAGGGGCCTTACGGCGAGCGTGGTCCTAGTGCAGTGCAGGGGCACAGCTCCTGGTCAGGGGGTCAAGAAGGCAAAGCCCTCTGAAGCTGAAACACTTTTGGTTTTTGGAAGTTCAATGGAAGCTGCAAATTTGACCACTTTTAAAAATTATTTGTATTAACTTTGCAAAAAATCATGGACGGCTATGAAACTGGGGGGCCTGGAGCAAAACTGGAGGCCCCCAGTCCGGGTCTGAAATGGCCAAAGCATAGGCGGATCTAAGAGTCGCATTTTTAAAAGGGGGAGGAGGTCAAGCAGCCGAGGCAAGGCACATAGGGTGTGGGGTGTGGTTACCCCTTCTGCATAGGAAAGGGATATTCGACTGGGCAAAAGGCACTGTCCCTCTGCAATTTTTTTGATACTTTTATGTCAAAGTGGCGTATTTTGATGCAGCTAAATTCAAAATAGGCCCCATAATCATTCTTTATTGCTGTTTTAGGCTAATTGTTTTGTTCGTCTAATACTTTCTCAAATATAGTTGGAGAAAAAAATCCTGCATCACCCAAATATTGGTCCGGCAGCCGCCAGACCTGCCGGACCGGTTGCTACGGCCCTGGACCACAATGTTGGTCTGGAGTGTTTTCTTTCAATTTTACCAAAATGTTTGTTATTATTGTTATATATGCATATTTCATTTATATTTCACAAGGTAATGTAGAAACGCATTTACGGTGTGGTGGGATGTATAGTAATTACATTATTGCAAATAGTCTGCAGAGACTGCCAGTGAAAGAATTTTGAAAATCGGTCAATAATTGGTGAATATATGGATAAAAGTAGTGCCACGTTTTTTATTGGCCCACCCTGTAGGTCTCATGCAGTCTCACCATTAACATTCATACTTAAACTAAGGGATAAGTGAGTGTTAAAATGAACTTATATGGATAATCAAGACAGTGGTTTAACTGACACTTATTCCATGGTCGCTGACGGTCAGTAGTGTAGTCTACACTATCATTTGTTTGGACATGCTTGACTGAATCCATGGAATTATCAACCAGTTATACCGCTGCAGACATAGTGCTAGCGATAGGCAGTACAAGTGCAACAGCGGAATATGTGGCAAAACACAATATACCAAACTCTTGTGAGTTGCAGCACTGGACTATCTCAGAACTGCCAACCAAGCTGACTGGTGGTAGCATTGGCCAACCACGACAGTCAGATCCATGGTGCAGCTAGCAGACATACCACCACTCCAATCAGCCACAATGGGCCTTCACCGACAACAAACTGAAGACGGATTACAGAGACTTGGTCTATGTGATAAGCTACAAAAAAGACAAAATCCCCAACTACACTAGTTTGACTTGCTGTGAACTTGTTGAACAGGTCATAAATACAACTACACTATGTCCCAGAAAGAGTTCCCAGACATTATCAATCGTAACTTGAAGAAAGATGGCTAAATTTCAATAGTTTCTGGCACAAATACTCCTGACACAACTGGCCACTGAATGCCGTTGGGTCAGAGGTGGGAACTTGAATGTTTTCTGACGTCTTTTGATCATTCTAACGGCTATTTCGTGTGTTTCATTTTCCCCAGGTAGTGCAGAAGCACACATTGTTTGAGATGGGAACTTGAATGGTAGCTGACAGTGTAATAATTGTACAACATCTTGAAATGTCCACATGTTGTACGCCTTTTTGCACAACATGTTGTACAACAAATCCAAGACAAACTGATGCAAGTGGAGTATGCAATTAAGGAAACTACATGATGCACAATAAATTCATCCACAGTATGTTCAACGCGCAGTGTGGACTGCTCCTAACAGCTACAGCATCCACAAACATAAGTGTTCATCCACACCTTACAATGTGATCGTCCATTGTGTATGTGTGTACGATACAGAGGCCTGCCGTCACTAGATGGACCATTAGTGTCCATCCACACTTCATGCAAATATGCAAAAAAGTTATACGCCGTCAGAACATTTCAATAGTACGGTCGACGAGGGTTGTTCTACAACACATAAAACACATGCACAAAAATATTTCACTCGGCAAGCAAATATTGTTTCTTCTAAGTTCATATTAACACATATAGCTCGTCCAGCCCATTTCTTAGCTGCTTTAACACAACTGATTTATACAGTGACAGGAAGGCCATCATCTGTAATGTCCCCTCTTGATAAAACTACACCGTATCTCAGAAAAAAACAGTTGAAATTGTTTTTGTCGTAACTTTGTCAAATTTCAACTAACTTTGATAAGTTTTGGCACAAATGCTCCAAGCTGTTGCATAACGCTGAGTTGTTGTCTCAAGTAAACATTGTAATAACTTAATTCAGCATAAAAACACTTACATGTGAATTATTTAGCAGAATTATAAAATTATATAACCACTCACTTGGTAAATTATCAGAATTTATGCTCAAAGTGTGTCCTGCATACAAAGACACAATGGCTTAAATGCAAGGCCACTGGATGATGGCGGAATCAATGATCAACTGATCAAACAGCATTTACTCTTTGATTAGACGTATTTTAAGCACATCAGTCAGCTATTTTGTTATTTGCTATTTTTATCATGAAATATTTAATACCACAAAATTATTAAACCATGTGGCACCCTCTGTCAAATTGATGATGCAAAAGTGAGCAATCTGATACAAATAACCACCGTGTAATGTAACAATCTGTAGCATCTGTGTAGTGCGTTGACATAAAATGGGTGAGGCGAAAAATTAGCACATCTTGCATAACATTATCAATCTTGGCCATCTTTATACCAAAAATTATCAAAGTTGGTGAAAGTTTGACAAAGTTATAACAAAAACAATTTTGACTGTTTTTTTTTTGAGACACGGTGTTATTATATTCAGCTCAATTTCACAGACAATTAACTCTTTGTGAGCAAAACAGCTAAAAAATAACAGCACTTCAACTGTGTGCTTCACCCACAAAAGTTTTACTGTCTCTAATGAAGACCTAAACCTCCAGGAAATATTCTGGTGTTTGCTTCTAATCTGATGTTTTAGCCCTTCGTATCTGGTGCATAAAATTTTGTAAAAAAAATAACAATAATAAGAGTGATAATGAAAGCACTTTATACCAGTGGATTTGGTCGAAATCGGTAGGCAAGCATCATGCGTTTGCGGTACGCCTCAAATTCATCATCGTCTTTCTCCAGTTCTGCCGGTTTATCCATGCCAAGACCTTGTCCATCCAATGATTGCAAGCCTCTATCATACACAAATACACAACAGATGATCACGTTGTAAATAATTTCCATCGTATTTTATTCACTACTAATCACCCAACCAGTGTGGCTCATTATAAGTCCAATCTACGCAATGTAGCAGCATCTTCAGGCAAATGATGGATTTATTCAGTGAAGACACTACCTGCACTATCCTGAATTTGATTATCCAATTAAAAAACCAACACAAAGTCAATCCGAATTGTTAAACTTCTGCCTCAACAATTCCCAAGAGTTTATGACCAGTCTAGTAACCTTTATAAAAAATAGCATCTATGCTGAATCACTGATATGAAGAAAGCAGCTGAAGATTTGGCAATCATTAAGAAGTGACTGTCAACAACCTGCTGAATGAACATGTAACTGATAAAAGAACAGCAAAACCAAGTGTGCAAAATATAATACTAGCAACAACATAGCCAGATAACCAAAACACACCATGAGAAAATGCCCAGAATCTAAGTGCATCTTAAGATAATGCGCGGAAAGTTCATCAGTCTGTCGTAACCCACAGGTGCCGTCTGTGTCGCATGGTCGCGAATCCCGACCACAGCGTTTGAGTCCTTGGGCCTAAAGTATGTGCACCTAACACCGCTCAACCTTACCCCACCTCTGCCCACGGGCAGCCTGAGGGAGGGTTGAGTTGCCGGGTAACGGAGTGGACCCACCCATATGGTGGGAACTTTGCTAGTTACTACAACAATCCAAGAAATAAGACAGAGAGACAGTTGTGTATGACGTAAAAGATGAATCTAACTTGTTGACAGGGTTCTTGATGCCCTGGCCCTCTGATCCAAGCCCCTCTCCCTCCTTCCAACCCATCTTCTGCAGCATCTGGAAGCCGACGTTCTCGCAGGTGAGCTTGAACTGTTTGTAGTCCGAGTGATCAGGCTCCCGACCTTCCTTCAAAGCCTGCATCCATTACACCAGCAACAAACAAATAATGATTTAAGTTATTCTTTAATCCGATCCAATTCTATCCAAAATACATTTGCAGAGAGCATCTATAAAAGTCTCTAATGCACTACAGTAGTGTTAGTAAATGTTAACATCTGCAAAATAAAAATGTTGTAACTGATGCCTAAAAATATCAAAGAAAATGTCTGTTGACTTCAAACAGTAAGGCAGAGCATTCCAGAAGGCTGGACCAACAACACTGAAAGCAAGAGTGCCATAGTGTTCTGCGATACCTTCGATACCTCAATAAGCATCGTGAGTACCAATGTTTCAATACCAGTATCGAAGAGGTCTCGATATATCACGATATATCGCGGAGCCACGATACCGTCAAGTATCGTGACATGACAATACCTGTTTCGATACCATGCAATCGCTTTATTGACAACTGCAGACCGTGTGACAGCAATAAAAATAGGACGTCACGTCAAAACCATTTTTGTAAGTTAGTAATATGCTTGCAGTTTGCACATGCGTTGATAGTGTGTTGTCAAAACGGCGCATTTCTAGTTCATTGTGGCGTTTTGTCAACTTTTATGATCTAACCGCGGTACGACTGATGGGCACGCAATCACGCCGCATGCGCATGCGCTAGCCGCTGAAGTTTTGTCTGCGCTGTCTATCACGCGTCGTTTACGTATTTAGATTATACTACTTTTGCAAAGGTGTTGCAGTATTGCATAATGACCAACACTGATCATAATTACGTTGAATCACTGGACTGAGTGTTAGTGCCGCACTGAAACTGTTTTGAGTTCGACATCTTTGAAGCTGATCAGTGCGGAAATCATCCAAGAAAACAGATTTGTTGTAAAATCGTTGATTAGTCGAGATGATTACTTCCGCTGTCAAACATATAGGCCTATATAAATATGTATTTTAAGCGACGGCAGGGCCCCAAACGTCGCAGGGCCCCAGAAAACTACCCCCTCCTCACTGCGATGGGCCTGAGGACTAATGTTTCACATGCACTTCCAGTATCGATAGTATCGCGATACTCGATACCTGAGACAGTATCGTTATCGTGGCTCCAATTTCAGGTATCGCACAACACTAGAGTGCTGTAGATTGACAGTCTGCAGTGCGGTATGACCAGATTTAAGATACAACTGTACAAAAATTAAGGAATTATTAATTGCTAATTGCGAATGAAAGCTAACAGTGATAATTGTCAAGAAAGAATATGCACATTCTTATTTAGCAAATTTTTCAGTTACTGCCCTATAAGCTCTCACAGATGCATTGTGCCACAGCTATTAAGTGATTATTCTTCCAATCACATTATACGAGGATTGTTCCATAAATAAGTTACAAAATGGCATCATTCTGTTAGTTTTCCAAATATAAAAAATCTTTGAAAAACCTCGTACATTTCCAAACTGTGCTGCTTGCTCACTCACAGCATGTTGTAATTACACAAAAAAGACGTGGAACTGACACTGTATGTTTCCATGAACTTTTCCAGTTCTTCCGGAGGGATGAAGTCACCAATGTGGTGCTTTCCACGACCCAAGTGAGTCAGCTTATCGGCCCACTCTGCAAACAGAAGACAAACTTTCAGTCTTCCACTCTTGGGCAAAGTCAGCCAACAGCGCCCTGCAAAGTGGACCCTTCAGCCATGCCGGGTCACATGCCAATTTCATCTGGGTAGTTATGAGAAACTGAAGTGAAAATTTTAACGGGTACTTATAGGGATCTATGAGATCATCTTTTAATAATACTCGCAATATCCATTACCAATGCACCATCTATAACTGTTAGGTATAAAATTATAAGCAATTTTTATAAATAAATTTACACTAAAATTCAAAGCAGCAGCAGATGAGCAAGAAAAGCTCAGCCTTTTTGCACATGGAATTATTTTAACCAAAGTGCACAAATCATGGTACACCACAAGCAGCACCACGCCTGTATCTGTAATCTCACAGTGTAAACTGGTGTCTGACTGAGGGCTAAAAAATGAATATCAGTGCCACTCTATGGTCCTATGGCTCAGAAAGGACTATGCAATCATGCGCAAACCACAAAAACAAACTGTACAACATGAAAACATAGTAAAAAACGAGGAATAAAAAATTCCGAAAGGTTACCTCGCGTAGCTTCCATTTCCATCATGCGTCGCTTGTGCTCCCAGGTACCACCCTCCGTATCCTCATCCGAATCGTACTCATACTTTGGCTTGACGTTCATGCCGGCCTCCAGGGCGCGAGCCTGCGCCTCCATTGCACGACGCTTTGCCAGCACGTACTCATACATTGCATTCATCTGACACCAAACAAGCATCATCTCAAAGGTTAAAGGCTGTCTAAAGCTCCGTGTGGGATGATAACCAATGCAGAGCTATGAATCGTCACCCTGTACAGTTGAATGCGCCACTCCTAGTGCCATAACCAAAGCCAGACAAACTGGCACTCGACATACCGGTTGATGGCCTGGTGTAGAGGTAATGTGTTTCATCTAATCAACAAAGTTACTCTACAGCGGGCCCGGTTAGTACTGTAATGGGTGATTGTCTATGGGCAGGTAAAACCATCTTGGTGCGAAGCCAGCCAACTAGGTCGACTCAGCCTTCTACCCTCCATAGGATTGTAAAATGAGCATCAGCTTTCGAGCTGAGTAATAAATGGCATTAGTGAGTGTAGTATTGTAGCTGCTGCCTACAGGCGGATCTGAGGTTCAGGTCGAATGGCCTGATCCAAAGGTCGGCGGCCACCCGGCACTCTCGTGCTGCTCTCAACAAAATGAACCAGGGTGAAGTCTTGCAGTGGCAGCTTAGCACTGTAAACATTGTCATGGCTATTATTATTATTATTTTTTTTTACCCTTGGTACTCCGTTCCCGAGGGAGCCTAAAAATTAACTACGCAATACAAAGGTGGGTACGATCGTCAGTCCGTGCAGTCAG
>Ga0056128_1007653_pt1 | contig 13630 bp, 3 predicted proteins | sample WorMetLIZISLAND2_FD_71113 | JGI IMG/M metagenome (GOLD analysis project Ga0056128, IMG submission 71113) | Marine gutless worms symbiont microbial communities from Max Planck institute for Marine Microbiology, Germany - Olavius geniculatus... ... | reverse complement strand
AGTCAGCGCCAAGCCTGAGCAGAAATTTCTTGCAACACCAAAAGCAACTCCGCCTTTGAAGTCTCGTCGCCGTTGAGTATTTTTCAAACACAATGAGTCTTAGTAGGCGCAAGTGCGCGACAATTAACAGCAATTAGGAATGTAAAGGCCTACGCGCCCACGAGACGATTAAACTCAACTCGATACAGAATGAACCAGAAGAGTAGAAGTAGTTAACGCACATATTTTTACGTAGGCTTCTACATAAAAAGCAAAATCCGATGAACTGCATTATTGCAGACACTCTCCTTGCTGTGGCACACACAGTGCACTATGAGTGGCATTTTGACGTCACCGTCCTCAGCTCTTTCTTCAGAAGTTGAAAATTGAGACTTTTCGAGAGTTGCCCTTTGTTTGACATATTACGTAAGCTTATTAATGATAAAACAAGAATTTTATAACACAATAATATTTGATGTTTGCTGCATTCTTCCACCATGCTGACACTGAAAGTTATGCCACTATCAAGCGCTCGATCGATTCTCATGTAACAGCATAGCAAGGAGGGAAAGTCCGGGTATGGCAAAAACCGGGAGGGGGAAACGTCCGGGGTGCCACCGACCAGGGGGAAAACGTCCGGGGGAACATGTCCAGAGGGGAAATGTCCTACACCCGAAGTCACCACACCCAATATTGAACTGAACGCACCGCTTCTGTTTAGTTACTAATCGAAGTTCTGGCATCACCTGTGCGGGCTATCACGGAAATGTCGATATGAGGGCGTGTGATGATCAGTTAAAAGCTGTTTGCTTTAAACTCTTGCATGTTGTGATAAATTTAGAAATACGATGCCATTAACAGCCTAAGCTATGCTGCTCTGAAAGTACTCATCTATACTCGTCCTTTTCAATACTGCAATCCGTAACCCCCAAAATTTAATGAACTCCAGTTTAACACTTAAAAGTTTAATTTGGTAATAAAACGATAAGGACTTCATCCAGTGATGTAGGCCTAAACAAAATTTTTTTCAAGATTGAGGTTTTTTGTGCATCAACAAATGTTTCAGCGTTTAAATGCTATTCACTCTCATTAATGAAAAATTTTCGTCAAAGAATGATTGACAAAGTATGCGACTCTATGCCAGCTGGTGGTAGTTTTTGACTCCATGACTAAGTTTGTAGTTAACTGTTGTCGAAATATTTAATTAATAGTCGTTGGTTTCGAAACGTTTTTAAATTTTCTAGATCTTTTTGTGGCGACACTGACACTGACACTGCGTCATTCAAACGAAACTTAAAAACTTTACTGTTTCAGCTAGCTTTTTACCTCTGAGTAGTTTTTACTTTTTGTACATTATCCTTAGGTTTTATTTTGGTTTTTAGGTGTGTTGTACACCACTGGTCACTTTTGTAAGTGGTTATTGTTTGATTGATTGATTGATTCATTGACCAAAACCAAAACCAAGACTATTTTTGTCCTTAAGGCGCTTGGAGACCAATTAGGCCTACGTCACTGACCTCATCTTTGCGGAGATTTGTATACATGGTTCCCAGCTGATATACTTCTCCTAAATCTTTAAATCCTTGTGTTTTTAAATAAACTTATTGATTAAATGATTAACCAAAAATCTGTTAATTGATTAATTGACTGATACGACGGTTGAATGTGCACAGTGTTTCAAGCATTGCTTGCAATATTTTTGGTTGCGCCTCTATGAATGACTTATGATAACAGTTTGATCAGTAACTCGTAATTTTTTAGGCTATTTTTCAACAAATGTATACATCGAAAGGCCGGGATTCGGGCAGAAGTCAGTCGCAGCTTATAAAACATGACGACGTGACGGATGGGCGTGAATCGCATTAGTGTAGGGCAGTTAATGAATGCCGTCCTGCAGTGTATGTTGTGGACAGGCATAAAAAGACACGTCGGTGATGTGTCTAACAATTTGCCGGTGACGCGCTGTTTGCTCAGTAGCACTAACAGTCCGCCATTAGTTGTCAGCGTGCCGGTCGGCGCCGTACGCTGCGCATCAACGCGCCACGGATCCATTAAGACGCATTTAGCGACGTCTGGCTTAACCTTACTGGCCTGTATTGGCTTGATGGTGTAGCACACACGAAGCTTTATTCACATGGTAGACACAAATAATAGCAACGGTCGGGTGTCAGATTTACGATCGAGTTGTCGCGGGTTCGACTCCCGGTCAAGTAGTTGGGCTACTACTTGGATGGGTGGGTGACTGTCTGCAGTTAGACAGATAATTATACTATCAAGGTATATAACCGGCACTAAATTTAACTAAGTCTTTCATCTCTCCGCGGCAGGTAAATCGAGTATCGCGGTCTGTCTGGCTGGGGTTAAAGTGGGGCGCGTTTACTTGCGACGGGTGACAGCTAACACTGTGTGATCTTATATGGCAGATGACGCTCCGTGAATCTGTGATGAGTTTCGTAGGCCTATTAAAAGCTATACACCATCTTTACTTTTTTTACCTTTTTATAGCAGCGGCGACGTGGGTTAAAATAAACGGAGAGTAAAAGGTTGCAAATTTCCGACAGAGGAGACTACAGGTGCTCAAAATTTCATATCTGTCCCAAAATATCCCCGAAATAGAGATTGACTTTCACCCGAATATTTTGTCTTTTTGGACCGAAATTTTCTGACAAGAAAAAATTTTCCGACACGCTAAAATTTAGCGGGGAGGGAGTTGTCTCTATCCCCGCGCCACGCGACGCCGCTGCCATATAGGCCCAGAACGGGGTAACCGTCCTCCTGTGGCCACGCTGACCCTTTGCCAGCCATTTCCAACCGATCAGCTGCAGGCCCGTCAAGAGCTGGGATAGGGGGTAAATTACCCCGGGCCCGCGACGTGTGGCGCCCCGCCGTCGCTCCGAAAATATAAAGTAAACAAGAATGCGCCATTTTAAACAAGAAAAATTCAATTTTTCCCCAGAAGGGCCCCGCGAGAATGTTTCTCCGGGCCCCGCTGTAGCTCCCGACGTCCGTGAACAGCTGTATTAAATGTCACTTCTCACCGGGAACAGTTACAGAAAACTTAATTAACCAGCCATATTTAACACAACACACAACATCGTACTAATATATTGTTTGCGAACATTTATTTTGTGGTCGTGCAACTGCAACATCTATATGAAATAGCAGCAAATATGCAAAATTTACACTTAGGCTCATAATGTCAGAGACGATTACAAAAATAACAGAATATTGTGTTACTGTTACAGTGCGTTCATGGTTATAAACTGACGTCTGTGAGCGTGAAAAAGGGTTAAAGTGGATTTACAGCAGACTGAAAATAGAGACTGTTTTAGTCAGCCAATATCGACCGTCGTGACAGTGGTCACACACACGTATAGGCCGGTGATGTGACAGACGGGCAGGCCGTCCCGGTTCACTGTGTCCGTGGCCCGGCCTGTGTCCCATTATAGGATCGCCCTCCAGAAAAGTCTCCCCCGGCCGACAATTAACCGGTAAAAATCCGTCTCCCCGGTGGCCTCCCGAGCGGAACATATTTTTGCCGCTAAATGGACGATCCTATAATAGAGAGAATTTTTATGGGGCCAGCGATATTCTAATAAAAAGGAGACATATCAAATCCGTGATTATCTCTCCCCGGGCGGATTTTTCATGGGGGAGACATTTTAATGTGACACCGGCTCACCCGGAATCAAACAGTGCGTAGCTGGTAATCACGCTAAAACCGCGTCTTTTGTCCGACTGCTGTGCGCTTTCAGTGATTGCACAACTGCAGTGATGCTGCTGCTGCTGCTGCTGCTATTGCGTCAGCGTTGTTTCGCAGCTCCGTCATGTGTCACGTGGGTATCTACACGGTGTTTCATAAAAAGTACCACTTTTTGTTTTTTTCATAATTCACTCAAATGATGATCAATTTACACAAAATTTGTACCCGTTGTAGCTGAAGAAATACTAACAACAAAATTGCAACAAAATATGGCAGTTGATTAAATATTCTTTGCTAGTTGTGACGTAATACTGACATCATAATGTGTCACGGGTACAAGCTGGATCGTCTCAACTGGTGCTGTCAGTTGCTACTCTGCTTCGATGGTGAAAAATTTGGTTTGCTGATGACAAATTTTCGAATTTTTACAGTTGCAGCCACAAAAACATGCAAAGGGTGGCATTTACGTGTCTGTGGGGATAGTTGGACTTTTACTCGTTCGAGTAAGACAGTGCACTAGCACACCAAGCTTGCAAAATGGTTGCGTTTTTGGATCGCAAGACGCCTGATTTCATGTCCTCATGTTGCTTAGTGCTGACACGATAAACATTTTTCATTAGCGAACCAAATTAAGTTCATCATTGAAGCAGGGTAGCAACTGACAGCACCAGTTGAGACTATCCAGCTTGTACCCGTGACACGTTATGACGTCAGCATTACGTCAGGTCTAGCAAAGAATATTTAATTAACTGCCATATTTTGTTGCAATATTTTGAATTAGTATGTCTTCAGCTAGAACTGTTACAAATTTTGTGTAAATTGATCATCATTTGAGTGAATTATGAAAAAACAAAAAGGGGTCCTTTTTATTAAACACCGTGTATCGAGCTGCGCGAATTAGGCTGTTTGAATCGACTGCTTTCCGACCATTTTGATTATTCTACACTTTTTCCTGTTTCTTTAATCTATGTGCGGAAACGGAAGGAAATGGATGGCATTAAGTTTTTTTTTAAATATGTCGGATACAAATAGTTTCGACGGAAGTGCATTCGTAAGTTTTTGTCTTAAAATCCACGTTTTTGAGATCAAGTGTGTAGCCTAGGCTTTGCTGTCTTAATTAGCTATGGCAGAGGCGTCTGTGTGTCTGCATTTCAGTCTTTAGAAGGTGTAGCTTTGGTCTCGAAAGCCTTAGCATTCAAACTGCTGACCTCAAACCATTCCTGGCATGTGCATCATTTAGCAGCGTTATAACGCAAGACAGTGTATGCTCTGTAAATTTACTTACTAGCTTTATTATATCGATATCGAATTGTTTTTTCTTCAGCCGAACAGGCTCCACCATCTCAAATAATAAGCGCAAGCGAAACGCGTGACTGACGAAGTTCTGTGTGGGCTTGGCCTACGAGCCCAATCTGAAGCTCGGCTAATGACACGTGCAAAAAGCATCTCCGTTAATTAATCCTAAAAGCTTCCATTACACGTCCATTGCTTATAGCTGAAAAGCGGCGTTAGTCCGTGCTTTATGGGGCGCAATGCATTATTTAGGCCTACAGTGACGCACTGTATGCCCACGATCAAATGGTAGAACCGACGTGGGATATTGTGCGCGAGAACAACTTTTCATACGCTGGTCGCACACAATAATATAATTGGACTTTTTACTTAAAACTACGCATGCACGCGAAAGCAGATTTGAACTAATCCGAAGAGAGAGTCGACGCGGCGTGCAAAGGACTACGCGTGTGATTGAGCCAAACCGACATTAAAATAGAATTACTTGTGGATAGCACGGAGAACAGAAGACAGAAGATTTTTAAACATATAATCAACTATATTTAGGCTCAAGTATAAACTTAGCGATTTCTTACAGTAGTAGATCTATGTTTCTGTGTTAAGGCACAACTGTCGTAATTTATTCAGACCGGTTCTGATACCCCATATATTGTATGATTTTCTTGTTTTTATGTTTTCTCTTTATTGTGCTATTATAACATGATCATTCACGGTTTTACCATCATGGTTTAGTCAAGTTATTTGGACAGCGTTTGTTTGTTTAGTAGCCTGTTTGTAGTATTTACTGTACAATTTGACGTAACATTTTGTGAATCGGTTTTGCAGATAAATACTTTTTTTGCAAGTTTTTGATGGAGAAAATTACGGGTGCTCAAAGTTTCAATTTTGCCGCAATAAGTTCCTCCAAATAAGGGATTCTAAAATCTTAATTTTGTACTTTTGAAAGAAAATTCTAATATGCTAAAATTTAGGAGAAGGCAATTGCTCCTGCCCTTTCCCCTCTTGTTATGACGCCACTGGCTTTGTGTCATCGCGGGCGTGGTGTTTTTAACACGCGTCGAAAGATAATTATTATTTATACTGTCGGGTAACCAAGCCTATTGATTGGGCATTTTTATCGATCTTACATCACGCAGTTTAGGCTCTGATGATCAGTGATTATTACTGTAGCTTTAGCGAGATGAGACTATAGTGGCGTAAACAGAAATGTGAATTGGGGCTTGCCTTTCTTCTTTATTCACTTTTTCCCCTTTTTTCCTCTTTTCGCTTATTTCTTTTTTTTCTGTTTACTTTGCTTCTTTTCTCCTTTTCACTTTTTTCTTTTAGATGTAGGGCCCAATAAATTCAACTCGAGGCCTTGGGCAGCGCTGTGAGTTTTCCCATCGTGGTCTGGGGCGAAGTCCCAACCGAAATCGAATTTGGTGCCTTAAATATGACAAATATGACAAAGCTAGCATAGCTATAGCGCGTATTAGCTACGGTAATTCTGTCCGTCCGTCTGTCCGTCCGTCTTGGTGTCTGTCACGTCCCGGTACCGTTCCAAGACCAGATGAGATGGAAACTTCGAGTTGTCACCATATGATAGCCTAGTGTCTCTAGTATTTCGTGACAAAATTTCATGCCACTGGGTGAAAGGGGTCCCTATGAACTAAGGGGGCGAAAGAGGGGCACCCCTCTTAAAAAGACGTTATTCTACCGCTATTGGCTCATCTGACGTGAAAATGGTTGCAGATAGGCACGGACATGCTGCTTATCATAACAAGCACTGGCAACGAACGTCTTAAAAATGTCAACATCGATGACCTTGAATGACATTGAACTCCCAAAATAAGGGATTTTAGTAAATTTTTCGCGATTTCGGGCTGTGACACACATTTCAAGAGTAAATTGCGCCGAAACGGCTGGTGATATACCACGACATCCTGCGTAGGAAATTTTCAGCATTGAATGTAGATTTCAGCAATCCACATCCGGACCCTCTAGGTTTAAGGAGGCCTGCGCAGGCGGGTGTCAAACAGGGGTACCCCTTTAAAAATGGTTATTTATCCGCTGTTGGCTTGTCTAGCGTGAAAATGGTTGCAGATAGGTACAGATATGCTGCTCAACATAACAAGTGCTGGCGACGAGCCTCTTAGGATTGTCAACATCGATAACCTTGAATGACCTTGAACTTTAAAATAGGTGTTTTTAGTAATTTTTTTGGCGATTTTGGCTGCAAAAGAGTGAATAATTGCAACAAAATGAATGGAGATAAACCAAGATTACCTGCGAACAGAAACTGCTAGGCTCTTGCGCGTCACATGAGCATTAGCTCAGATTTTTTGTAATTATTTTCTTCAGTTTCTACTATGTATTTTTAACAAAAATGGGGCGGGGGATCTGGGCTCCCTGCCCCCTTCCACTTAATCTACGTCACTGGATGAGACAACAGCTGTGATTCGCGTCAGCTTTTGTCTCGTACTTAGGCCTATTAGTTTATGCCTATACACACTCTTTGTTGTTGCATGCAGTTACACTGCGTCACTGACGCTACGATGATTGGGTCTACCTGTCGGTCGTCTAATGTTTTGTTCCTCGTTCTTGCTATTGATGTTCGTCACGCATTGCGTGCAACTGACGTGATTATTGTCACTTCATCCTGGATTGTATAGCTACGGATTTATTGCAAACACGCTATGAAATACGAGATTCAACAGAAGAAAAATAAACGCTGTATATATTGCTGTTCGCTGTTCGAATGTTAAATTATTGTCGATTTAATTCGATTTTGTTATTATTAACATGCTGTTTGGCATTAGCAGCAAAATTAAACTAATATTGAATAAATACATAAAACTTACACTGCAAAGTATAGTGCCTAATAAATTCTACGATGCAATTAAATTATTGAACAGTCCATCTTTCTGACTGATTCCTCATTTCTTCTTTGCCTCTTTTGTGTGCTCTGTCTAAGGCGAGTTCAGTTGATGATGATGACGATTGACCCAGTGTTTCGCTTTTTTCGTTAACTCCTGATAACTGATCTTTTTGTCTTTTTTTAGCTTTTTTTTACTTAAATAACGGTTGAGTTATGGTTGTCGTCCGTCTGTCCGTCCGTCCGTCTGTGTCTGTATCGGAGGTATTGTGGCTAAGCTTAAGGTCATAAGGAAAATTCTTACACGAATAATTAGCTATTTGTGTTAAACTTTTGCACGCAAAATTTCAGCTATCTGGTGCAAGGGAAACATTTGCAAATTAAGGGTTGAATGTACTGGGGTAGTAAAACCAATAGAGAACTGGCCATATCTCGGAAACGGTGAGAGATGCGGTCAAGGTTACTACTAATCATTAATAGAAAATGGCATGTGCGTTTTTTTGATTACATGAGAATCATTGACTTTGACTGACCTTGAAGAGTCATAACGCATTATGGTATGCCAATCGTGTGGTATTGTGGCTAAACGGTAAATCGTGGGAAGGGTTGACGATGATAGCATCGTATAGGGCCTAGGGCAGTAGCAACTTTTTATAGGCTGTCAATAATAACTGTGCTTTTATCTACAGCGGTACGGCCGCAATTTTTAATATAAAAATGTTTTTAGCTATAAATGGTCTTATGTCGGAAACTGTGAGAGATAGGGCCATACTTACTACTAATCACTAATAGGAAGTAACATATTGGTTTTCAAATGACATGAAAATCGTCCAACTTGAATCATTTTCAAAGTCACTAAAACCAGTACGGTCGGCTATCCCAGCGACAGCTGGGCTTTTTGTTGTTTTTTTGAATGAGTCCAGTATCTTCTTATCGGCTTTTCCCGTGTTCTTTTTTCGATTTTCCCCTCGAGTACACAATCTTCGAAAGACTGCCATGTTTTATAACATTCCCTTGCCCTATCGAGTTGGCTTGGCGTTGCTTGATGACGAGGAGCAGAGAAGCCTACGTTTTTCTTGCACCAGACTCAAGACTTCTTCATTTGGCACATGTGCTGTTCAGCTGATCTCCATCTCAAAAGCTTGTCCATGTTTTCTTATTTTAGTGTTCAGGTTCCTGAGCCATAAAGAGCTACACTTCAGACGACCTGTATTTTTCGCTGTTTAGATATATGCGGCTTTTGGAAGTTTGTCGGTGAGCAACTATAGGTCTACCGCTTTCTCGTTACGTTACAGGACTTTACTATTTATAATGTATCAGTAGAGGTCTCTTTAACGAAGCAATTAGGGGCGCAAGTTGCGAAGCCAGGGTCGAAAAGGCGCAGTTAATCTGGTATTAATGACGACAATTAAGAGCACGCGGTGCATGCTGGGACGGCGGGTCACATGAGAGGTGACAGACAGGTTGATAAGCCGTGGCTAATGAACATGCGTCAGCGAGCGAAGTACGCCGTGCTGCGTACGCGCGTAACTCGCGTATCTTGCGTGTTTCTTTGACAGCTTCTGATGCGACTTAAGGGCCTAAGCTCATTAGTCTATACGTCGCGTTCGAGTACATGACATGTAATCCATCCTTCCCTAGCTGACGAGCGTCAACCGCGCTGTGCTTCGTGGCGGCTAGCGCTTCATCATTTCACTGTGGGGCATAAAAACACCAAAATTATGCTTTTGTTTTTCCCAAGTAATGCAGAAACGAACGTTTGGTGCGACGGGAACATCAATGTTCATTTGATGGCCAGTTGTGTCAGAAATAGTTGTAGCAAAAATTATCAAAATCTGATCATCCATGTTTAAGTTACGATCGACATAATTTTGGTGTGTTTTTATGCCCCACAGTGTAGGTGACTAATTCGCTCAAGCCGAGTATTATCCAATACAATGCGTGCAGCGCAATATCTTGAGTTTTGGCCACGGTGTATTTAACAAGCAAAATAATAAACAAGTAAATGCAAACGCAGGCCATAAGTATGAGCACGAGGTACAAGAGATGGGCGTCATTTTAAAGTATTTTTGGCGTCGGTGATCTTTGACCTGTACCGAGCAGTATAAAAGCACACCGGAACTTACTACTCTCCTGGGGAATATTAGCACAATATTTTGTGGTTTTTGTAGGCTACACCTCCCAAACTACGAGATCGCTGGGAAAACACAGACAGACGGACAGACAGACGGACGGGCAAACCTACTGCGACTTATTAAAACGGCCGCATAATAATGACTTTCAAGTAAAAATGCAAAATTTTGTCGATAAGCGAGCATAATATGGCATAACTTCAACAAGTTTAACAAAAATTTAATGAAACTTTGTAGTTTGGCGTAGATTTAAGCGCCGAATATGCGCGTAAAATATGGCTTGAAATTTTCAGTCTTTGAAAGATAAAGTAAAAAAAACTTTAGACGTGGAAAATTTTTTGACTGACACTGTAGTTTTCTGTTAAATGGCGTTACGTCGGAACTCATGAATTACGACTGAAAAATAAAATCAGATTTGATTTGAATTGTAAAAAGATGCGCAACAAATAAAAAAACTTCAAAGCCCAGAATCTGCATTTTAAAAACTTTAAGGTTTCAAAAACGAAAAATAGGGAAAACTTAGTTTCCTTCGAACTTGTTTTACAGCCCTTTGCAGGAGTAATAACGGCCGTGGCGACATTACGTCAAAAGACCTGTAACCATAGCCACCGTCATAAACTGTATTATAGCAGTGCGGACGGTTTGAAGCTCTATTATGAAGTCATGCAGCAGCAGCAGCAGCAGCAGTTGTAAGGCTTTGAAGTCGCTGACGACAACTCGACTTTTGCTAATGATCTGCGTGCACCACTTCAAGTGTCATTGGCGCATGAAGTGAGCTCGCAACACCGCCTCTAACCAGCCGGATATTAACGTCTATTAACTGCATTCGTTCCAATTTCCACGGAGCCTTCTATGTGCACAATATCTGGCTCGATGAGTGTAAAAACCAGCAGCAGTAGGCCTACTGTATGACATTTCTTTGCCCATACTAGTATGTCCGTACGCTTTCTTCTATATCGTCTGCTAATTTCCACCGTCGTCACCTCTGTGATTTTAGTTTTTTAACATCAAATGTCGTTTCGTGATGCATTCTTGTCGAGTAGCCGGTAATGAAAATTTTGCAGCTGGTGATTATTGAAGTCACGCACGACCTGCCTGCGCTGTATAAGTAAGCTTACAGTTCCCAAAGCAACATGCAACCTGTTAATAATTTGCAACAAAAATATGTAGAAATTTTTAGTCTCCTACTGGTTACACATATACACCGTATCTCAAAAAACAGTCAAAATTGTTTTTGGCATAACTTTGCAAAATTTACACCAATTTTGATAATTATTGGCACAAAGATAGCCAAGACGATATTATTATGTACGGTGCAGTTATTTACCATCTCACCTTATTTATGTTAACGCACTACCATGTGAAGCACATGCTCCAAATTGTTACATTACGCGGCGATTATTTGTGTCAGATAGCTTATCGTTGAATCATCAATTCGACAGAAAGTGCAACGTGGCTTAATAATTTTGAGGTATTAAATATTTTATAGTGAAAACAGCAGACAATAAAATAGCTGGCTGATAAGCTTAAAACACGTCTAATCGATGAGTAAATGCATTTGATCAGTCGATCATTGGTTCTGCTATCAGCCATTGGCGTTGAATCTAAGCCATTGCGGTTTTGTATGCGAAGCACACTTTGGCATAAATTCTAATTTGCAAGCGATTTGTTATACAAACTTATAATTGTGTTAAATAATTTAGGTTCTAATGTATTTTGTGCCTAATAAACTCGTTACAGCTACAGCCTGTCAGATGCGTGCGCGATCTCGGTATTTTCATTGACGCTGACCTGACGATGCGTACCCAAGTCACCCAGACATGTTCGAAGTGTTTTGCTGCCCTTCGACAACTACGAAGCATGCGCCGATCTGTGTCAAACGACGAGATGTAGTCGCTCATCGTGGCGCTGGTGTTTTCCAGGCTTGACTACGGCTCCGCAACTCTTGCCGGCCTTCCGAAGCAACTCATGGACAGGTTTTAGTCTGTGCAGAACGCCAGGTGGCGACAAATTTCACTGTACAATTGTCGCATTTGTCTTCAACGTTCCGCCAATTTTCCGCAAATATAGTTGCAAATTAGTTGGAAAAAAGTTTGATGAAAATTATAAGTTATATTGCCAAAGTAGTTGCCATTTAATAGTTTAATTAAATTTCTCTGTTTGACGTTTTGGTTTTTGTTTAATTACCGTAATTTTTTTTAGTTTTTTAGTTAAATTTTTTAGTTGCCCATCAATGATACTGCTATACTGTACTTGCTTTGCGCGTGACTAACACAATGGCTACCGTGCTTAACAAAACAACAACAGCCGTCAGAACTTAGCAAGTCATGATAACTGCTGAAACTGTTGCTGCTAGTGATGGTGATAAGTAGATGCAATTGACACGTTTTTCTATCTCAACTACTTGCTACTGTGACAAGTAGGGCTTAGAGACAAGTCGCACATGTAACCTGTATTGCACAAGAAATGCACAACGTGTTCGAGTCACGCGATTTAACTATTACGTGGTCTCAATGTCAACTAAAACTGTACGGAAAGCAATACAGTTAAGCCAGTAGAATATGTAATACCGACAAAGCACTTACACAAAGTAAGTTCTTTATACCTTGTGTGGATGCGAAAAAAATAATATAAGAAATATGCTAAGTACAGCTGTCAAAATATGTGTATCTGCGTCAAAATAACGCGTTAACTTGACGAGTTAACGCGTTAAAGAAATAACGCGGGTTAAAAAATTAACGTTACGTTTACTTAATTCTGTGAAGCAAGAGTTTTAACATTTCATTAAACTACGTTTAGTTGACGATCGAATAATACTGAAGTAATAAAAAATGTTTTGTTGCCGTTTCAACAGTACAACAGTACTGTCACGGTCCTGCTACACAGGCACGACTTTGTGGGCTTCATTCCAGTTACCCTCTCGATGTAGTCCACTTACAATATCAAAGTGCGTCAAAAAAATTAATGGGGTGTTTACACGATCCAGCAAACGTCCAGCAAACTTCCAGCAAATGTATTCAAAATACACGTGCTAATGCTGGACGTTTGCTGGATCGCGTAAACACCCTATAACACATTGCGTTAACACGTTAAAATATAGGCCTAACGTTTCGACAGTTTTACTTTCAAGACAAAATAACGTTCGAACGAACACATGATGTCATTAGCGGTCCAGAGATAGAAAAGCGTCAGTGGGTCATGGATCATAAGTAAAATGGGTCACCATTTTGGATGGGTCACGTGGGTCATGGGTCACTGTCAGTGGCCCATTGGCCCATGATAGAATAACTGCTCAGCGATAAACTTAGCAGTTCATGACATTCATGTTACTGCTGTGCAGTCAAAACTGTAATGCATTTGCTGTATCTTAAACCAGGCTATCTACTTTAGTTTTCCGTTACGACTGGCCACGATATAGCGTAGGCCTACTTTGCTTTTAGTTGAAAGTTGACATTAAGAAACTGCTCAACGGTCTGAGTTTCGATCTAGTTTCAAAGTGTGCTCCGTACAAAAGCCTCGAATGTTAATACTCTTTCAAAACGCATTACTATTTTATTGCATGTTAAACACGCCTACAGAATGGAAAAAGTCAGTTCTAGTTCTGCTATATAAGAAAGGCAGTGCTATGGAATGCAGCAACTACAGAACGATTGCCTTGACAAGCCATCT
>Ga0056128_1007652_pt1 | contig 13632 bp, 9 predicted proteins | sample WorMetLIZISLAND2_FD_71113 | JGI IMG/M metagenome (GOLD analysis project Ga0056128, IMG submission 71113) | Marine gutless worms symbiont microbial communities from Max Planck institute for Marine Microbiology, Germany - Olavius geniculatus... ... | reverse complement strand
CTCCTTGTTTTGTACCGTTACCAATGAGAAAGAAGTCAGAAATAACATTTCGCCATCTAACATAGCCCTGCTGTTCTGTGTACCAGAAGACTAACAGTCGCACGAAAATTAAATCAACCCTATCTGATAGTAACTGGTTGAAAAGTTTCCAGTAGTTAACTTGATCAAAAGCTTTGGTGAAGTCAAGTGAAAAAAATCGATATCAGTATAGTGCACGCAAAGCAAACAACACTGGTCATTATTCTGATACGTAGAACTCAACCGTGCAAAATAATATTGCTTACAAGAGACATTCACTGCTCTAAGTATGTAATCATTGTAGTTTCGTGTCCCGCAGCACATCAGAGTGGGCATGCAGTATACATCATTACGCCTTGAATTTCACGCAGGCTGAATCAATAGTTTACAACTTCAAAACTACGTGTATATGCCCTAATGTACGGTAATTAGTGCAGATACGACAATACATGTATGTGTTAATGCTATTTCGTGTTACACGAACTCCCGTTTCACGACGCTAAGTAAAGTTTCTGCGTCAAAACACAACACAAATTACTTCACGACAGCAACTGTATTTGTTGTTCTTCTCCGGATGTTTTGCTTGGATCTTTTCCAATCAGCCAGAACGTTTCCAGCATTCCTTTTCCCTGTAACGTTAAACAGACCGTTTGATTAACAAATATTGTAGTTATGACAAAAAATAATGTTAGGCTCTATCGATTTATAATAGTTATAATTAAGCGACATCGCTGAAAGCGAACGATGTTACCCGAACCGTATGCCCGCAGATCTCTCACTTTCATGTATTCTGCAAAAGCCGTTACACGGAATAAAATGCCATTTTGCAGCAACACTCGTACGGCCCAGGTAACACTGTTTTTAACAATATCTTTGGTCTGCCAGTCAAAATTTGCGTTTGAATTAAAACCAAAACATTACCGATGGCAGATTGTTTGGTATAGTCTTCAAGAATTCGGCAGCACCACATCCAACAGCACCGTCCGACTTCTCTTCCAAACAGATGCCACCTTCGCAGCCACAGTACCCAGTGGCAAGTTCAGTTGACGCTCGTTCTTATAACGAACTGTCTAAAGTACAGGTGTATTTGCAGTAAATGTGACGAAAAAGTCAAATGATCCATACGTATAAAATAATTCGTAATATAACTGCAGGTGACTTTAACCTTGACAAAGACGTTTCCGCGTGATTCAGTGATGTATCCAGGAAATTCCTTCACAGCCTTATGAGCGTTTTCGCTTAGATGAATCTTTAAAGCTGAAACGCCAACAAGCAAACATTTGACACCACGCAACACATAGATTTGCAAGTCGCATCCTCTATAATACTGTATTCATTTTAATCCAAAAATTGCACAATAACCTTTCTTTGTTTTCAAGTCATTAGCAAAATAGTAGTATGCATTGAACGTTTTTGTGAAATTTTTTTCAAAATTGCAACATTATATTTTGTAGTGTTTTTTATACTGTAAATTTTTCACAATTACTTCACTATTATGTCAAATTGTTGCCCACTGTTCATATTAACTACTAAACAGTCAAAGTCTACAGTATTACACTCATGCAAAATTATTACTTATCACAAATGCTTGCTTTACCTTACCTTACCTCCGGGGTGGGCAGGCTCTGAGGCCGTATCAGTTCGGCCCAATGCGCGTCATGCTTGCTTTACGTTGTCCGTAAATTATCAGCCAGTGAAGTAATTGTAAAGTAATAATGAAAAATTTACAGTATGAAAAACACTACAAAAAATAATGTTGCTATTTTTTCACGAAACGTTCAATGCATTTTGAAACTGTTTTATACCAGCATGTGAAACTGCAAATAGAATGATCACAACCTTCTCCAGTTGATTCCATGCGTGAAGCCGTGTTCACGGTGTCACCAAACAAACAGTATCTTGGCATTGCGTGTCCCACCACTCCTATGCATAAACATTAGACGCAGTTATAATAGTGGCGAAAGATTTTCATGTAGGCCTACACACAAAGTTACAAATCTAGTTGTATAAATATTGAAAATGATGAATAATACTAAGATAACCACAACCATACTCATGCACCGAACAAATAAGATAAGTCCTAGCACAAAATAAATCTATTCTGGAATCTCCACATGTGCCTATGCAGTTTATTTTGTTACATTTTGCCCTGTGCCTATACGTTTTCTTAGCTGCATTGCATGAAATTGTGGGGTCATGTCCAGAAAATGCATTACAACATTAATTCCTTACTTTCAATTTACAGACGAATTACAGTTTTACCCGGCCAGAAGGGGGGCTCACCTATGCTCAAGGGTCTCATTCTACGTATGAAAAAAATTTCTAGTTTTTCTAAAGAAAATATAAATTTAAATATAAAATAAATAAACATGTAAAAAGTTTATCCAAAATGAACAAAACTATTACTTTTTATTAATGTACGGTAATCTGTGACGTATTGCGTCCTATTAAACTTTATATTTTGCAAAGACAACACAAATTGTATCTGATTTTTGGGTTTTAATTTTTTGTAAAAGTGGGCAAATTTGCGGCTTTCATTGAACGTCCAAAAGCCAAAAGTGTTTCGGCTTCAAGTCGGCTTTGCCCCTGACGTCATAACCAGAGGCTCTGCCCCTGGACCCCGTTGGAGGTTCTGTCCTCAAACCCCCATTATAGGGGCCTCACAGTTGTATTTTGGAGGCCTCCAACTCCCTGGCGTCGGCACTGGATATAAAAGTCGGTTACGACTGACTTTCTCGCTTATGACTATAGCAACAGTGAGTCAATGACTATGACAGGCCTGCAGCACAAGGTCCAGTGTGTATTCCAATGCGTAGTTTGAGAGTCTCATCAGGACGATGACGAATCGTGAAGCGAGACACTTGATCCAAAAGATCTATAGCCATACTACAGATCTCAACGATGTGTCTTCCAGCGTTTGGTTTTGGCAATCCGCTCACCACCATGTACGCGTCTCCCACAGTTTCAACCTTGCATACATCATAACGACAAATTTTTTTCAACTGAAACATGGAATATTGTTCTAAGTTTATTACATACTGAAAACACATCGAAGCTTATGCGAAAATATTTAAAACTCACCGTTAATCAAAAATTACGCAGTGGGCTTATTTGTTTAAACGGAAATCATGCCACAACGAGTTTAAATTTTGGCAGAATCTCGAACAAGCACTAGAATTTCATAAAACATTTATTCCTTATTACTCAAATTATAAAATCAGTATACGAACCTTGTAGATGTCGTAGCGTGCTATGGTGTCGTCGAACGTACTGTAGAGATCATTCAACAGTTCCACGATCTGCATCGGAGAACTTTCAGACGACAACACCGTGAACCCGACAATATCAGAGAAGTAGATTGTGGCGCTAGGATACATCTGTGGAGCGACATTACGTCCTGCCTTCAGCTCATCCGCCACGTAGCTGTATCAAACACAGAGTATTAGCGCTTTATGCTACAAACCTAACTAGTCTGTCTAGCTTTTGTACAGAATATATTTTGCATTGGTAATCCACAGTGTGAGTCAGAAAATTTTACACTTCTAAAGTTTTTTGAACATTATTTTTCAAAAACTGAAAATCTTTAAACCATATTTCAAAGGCATAGTCGGCGTTCAAATCTTCGCCAAAATTACAAAGTTTCATTTAATTATTCTTAAATTTGATAAACTTGATAAATTTGATAAAGCGTTATGCGCGCTCAATCAAAGAATTTATTATTTTCACAACGCATTTGCCACAAAACACAAACTTTTTATATTTGGCAACAAACAAATGCTTAAAATGCACAAATTGCTGGGATAGTTCAGTTACAAAAACAGCTAAACAAATTTAATAAAATATTTTTATTAAGTTTATTGCTAGCTGATGCTCAAAATGTTCACCATCAGCTAAAACACATGCATTCAGATGATATTGCAAAAGTCTGCAGAAAGTTATTCCGTGTCTGCTGCGGCGCACCTTTTAGCTCCAGAATGGTCTTCGGCTTAAAGTCAAGTTAGTAAAATGTATGCAGCATTGCACTCGCACATTGCTTTTATTCTATTTTAAATTTTATTGGTTAGTTTATTTCATTTTATGTTCATGTATTTCTTTATTATCTTGAACATTTATCTCTCAGCCTATCTGTATGTTTGCTTGCCCGTCTATTTTTCTGTCATTTTATTTGTACTACCGGAGTGGTGAATAAGCGTATATATATTAGTAGTCAAGTGGTTAAAATCTGACAAATTTGGCGGCCATTCATACTTTATAATGAAGTCCGTTTCAAGTGACAATGAAAAATTCTCTGGGTGAGCGCACATGATATGGCATAACTTCATCAAATTTAAAAAAAATGAATGAAACTTCGTAATTTGGCGTAAGTTTGAACATCGAATATGTGTCTAAAATATGGCCTAAAAATTTGCTGTCTCTAAAATCTAAAGTGTGAACAATTTTTTGAAGGGGGAGGGGGTAAAATTTTCTGACTCACACTGTAGCTATGCCATCATTGGAAAAGCTCACGTTGGCAGCATGCGGTAAAGCAACATGTCCGTTTTCTGTTTCTCAACCATCAGTTCCGCAGTTCGTTGTTCCACAATGCTTTCAAGATTATCAGCATACTTCTCCAGCTTCTGCAGCATGCTGTCCATTATGTCAAACTTTCTACAACGAACAAATCATAATATTCAGTGCACAATGAGTGCACAATCTAGCCTAACATTAACTTCAAACGAACTGTCGAAATAATTGCTACCATATAGGGTGGGGCAAAAAAGTAGCCCCCTAAAGTTTTTTTACCGTTTTTTCAGCAACCGTTCAGAATTTTAATTTGAAATTTTACAGTTTTATTTGTGAAACCGTTTTACATCTAACTGTTGAGTGAAATATGATTTTGTTGAAAAACGACGAAATTGTAGGCTTCTGAACATGACCGCCTACCGATTTTTTAGCATTAAAAATGTTTAAGCTAAAAATGCTACTTAATTTTCAAAAACCGGTTACCATGTTACTGCTGATGACGTCACAGTGACGCTTTGACAAACAGTATTTATTTTGTTTATAAATTATCACTAAATTTTCGTTCTTTGAAGCAATCGCCAGCTGCCCACCGGATTCATCTTCCAGCAGGACGGCACGCCAGCACACACAGCGCGCAGCGCACAGAACTGGCTGTAAACCAACTGTTCAGATTTTATCACAAAAGACCATTGGCCTCCAAATTCGCCGAGTACAAACCTAGTGAAATATCACGTGTGATGTGCAATGTTGGAGGCTTACCGCAAGCTTAAAACAAAGCCGAAAACAATCGCTGAACTCAAGGAATCGCTTCAGGTAATCTGGGGCAACCTACCACAAAAACCGATCGACAAGACGGTGAAAGACTTCTCAAATTAAGCGACTGAAGACTTGTGTTAAAGCTTGAAGCTGTCGGAGAACACTTCGAACATTCACAGTGACAATGGAATTCTGGCATCTGATCATTAGTTAACTGTGTTGTTTGACTTGTTTCAACGATGTTATTAAACTGGTGTTGTAACTTGAACATTTTTAACGCTGAAAAGTCGGTTGGCGGTCATGTTAAAAAAATCTATAACTTCCTTATTGTTTAATGGAATCAAACTTGGTTTGGCAATTAACCGTAGAACAATTCCGAAACTAAACCTGTAAAAAATCATATTAAAATTTCAAACAGTTGCTGAAAAAAACGGCAAAAACTTTAGGGGCTACTTTTTTGCCGCACCCTGTAGGCAGTGTGCAGCCTCGTACATCGAAAAAAATCGCTGCAGTATAAGCAAATTACCTGTTTCCGTGTATATGACAACGTATAAAAAGTCGCAGAAATCGACAAATACGACCTTCCTTTGTTAATTTTCTTCAGAATTTTGGCGATCTCATCAAACGAAGGTCTTTCAGTTGGTTCTTCAGCCCAGCATTGTTTCATCAGAGTCAAGATGTCTGGAAGCACGCCCTCAGACTCCTGCTTGGTAAGTGCAGGACGGTAGAACGGGATACGAGTGTCTTTGACTTTTTCCACAATCACTGTGCACCATTCACATGTTAGTACAGTGCAAGAGTGCTTATGCAGCAAGTCTGTACCTATCTGCAACCGTTTTCACACTGTAAGAGCCAATAACGGCAAAATAACGTCTTTTCAAGGGGGTACCCCTCTTTGACGCCTTTGTTTGAAAAGAACCCCCTGACCCAGGGGCACAAAATTTTGTCACTAAAAACTAGAGACCTTGTGGCAGCCCACAGTAAAGATTTCGTGATTTTAGCTTGCACCGTTTTGATAAAGCTCAAGTGTGTGACGGACACACACACACAGACAGACAGCCATACGCGTGGACGATGGCTCAGACGCGCGAAGCATCGCATGCTGTCGCGCGTAAAAAGTAGACGGGGCAGGAAGTTGCCGACAGACACTGCAGATTTTTGATAGAATTCCGACAGACAATTGCAAATGTCTGGAAAAATGCTCAAAATTTTAGTTATGTAATTAAAATAAAAAAAATCATTTTTAATCAAAATATTGCTTTAACATGTGTGTTGCTTTAAATAAAATGCGCTATTTTGTGAACCTCTTAATAACATTATCTTTCGATGGCTCATCACAGATGAGTAACATGCAGCTTATTTTTCGTTTACAAATTCTTGGACGATAGTTTAAAGTTCATACAAATATTCGTGCAGTGTTAAAGTCCAGGTCGCACGAAAAAAACGATATTGGCTAAAAATGTGTAGAGTGTAACGCTAATTAATAAAACGCTGATCCAATGAAATGAAAACATCACCTTGAACTAATTTTCAGAGAAATATGTTGTACCAGCCAAACGCACTGAACGTGCCACAATAACTGATGACGTCACTTTAATGACGCTTTGTTGACACACTGACATTCGCATTGAAGACATAGTAAATCCGTCGGTTTTACTCAAAATAATGTCGATTTATAGTACAAGTAATGACGCATAGATGACATCAGAGATTATGTCATCCTTTATCTGTTCACTATTAGAGGCGTGCAATTTGTAAAATTAACGATGTGCTGAAATATTGTGGTTGTTAGTGAGCTAGGCTAACTATTGATAAAAAAATTTGGCCTTTTTGAGACTATTTTGCCGTAGGCCTAAATTAAGCTGCATTTGACCTCAAGTCAATGAAGCTAGTTAATAACCCTTTCTCAGGTGACGTCACGGTTCCGAAAATAGCCGAAGACGTGAAAAGTTTAGAGTAGTTTAAACTTGATTTGTGGGTATTAAGATGCATTAGCAACCATAAGATTAATGAATATTGACAAATTAACATTTGATGAGGCCAAGCGCTTTATAACAGTTACGTAAAGTGATGCAACTTGGACTTTAATAGAGACGTTGCAACGGCGTCGATTCGACACGGTTTAACAACTTTATAGGCTGTAATCAAAAAAAAATCCGACAATGCACTTAAATTACGGAATGCCGAAAAGACCATGAAAAAAATGTGTGTGTGTCTGATAAGTCATTGCCCGTACTTTTTGGTGGGTCGATGTCAATAAAGTACGGTTCGGCTCTGAACATGATTTCCTGCATGATGATAGCGAAGCTGTAGACGTCAGCTTTCTGCGTTCCGTTGATAGGTCGAGTTGTCATTCGCAGCAGCTCGGGTGCTGTCCACAGCTGATCACGGTAAAACTGATACTCACCCACCTACACGCATCAATGCAAGCGTTTGTGCCACTGTTATACAAAGCCAGATTGATAGCCTACTGGCAGTTTAGTAAGTAAGTAGATTTACTCGTGAGTTTTTTAGTCCGCCCGGAAGCGATAGCTTGCGCAGCGGACTTAAGTTTTCCCGTGATGTTTTTTTTCCTCGCGAGATCTCCGAGATGCGTGGGCCGACTGGCGCGAAATTTTGCACGATGGTCAGTACTAGGTCCTATTTTATAATGCCGGTCCAAAATTTTTGGGGCGCACACCCCAAAAAAATTTCGGGGGCCAAAGTCATGCAAAATTTAGCCCGATTTCGGACGACTTCGAAGTTCGGCGGCGAATGTCTCCGAAACGGATGAAGATATTCAAAATCGGATTTTTATTCCGTCTACCGCGATTTCTCCTGCGTTGGGCGAAACAAGTCCGGTGACCTTGGAGATTTAGATGTGAAATCGTACCCACCGAAAGCCATATTTCGAAAGACCATATTTCGGCCCCTAGGGGATGCTGCGTTCCCAAATTTTTACACGCGCTAGAAAATGACCAAGTCTTACTAGCGCACCCCCCACCGGGGACGGCGGCCCCCTTACAACTTTTTTCAAAAGCGAGTCAAAAATTGGCTTAAAATGCAATAAAAGAGCGCTTATAACTTCGGACTTATGGGGTGTAGCCCGACGAAACTTTGGCACTTGACGCGCCTCTAGGTTGGGTGTTAACGCAAGTACGAAATTTGGTAACAACGCCCCCTCCCCCTTAAAATTTGGGAAGGCAAAAAACGTGCAAAAATTGGTGCGATTTACGACAACTTTCGAGTTTGAGCTCAAATATTTCTGGAATCGATGAAGTTAGCGACAAAATCTAAACAGCCTTGACGAGCGCGATCTTTTTTGCGTTGAACAAAAAAAACTTTGTGAAATTCGGTCCACCACGAACAAAGTTATAAGCGCTCATGTTGACCTACCCTAAGTCGACAATGCGCATTCGGCGTATACCAATGCATTTCAGTTCGGGCCACGTGACTTTGATGCCAGGGAAATTCTTCCCAACCCCCTTTTACCCCCTCCCCCTAATTTCCTCCAATCGGACTTAGGGCGCCGGGCGGACTCACGTTGGGCTTTGACATATTTCGGCCCCTAGGGGGTGCTGCGCCCCGAAATTTTTACAGGAGCTAGAGAATCATCAAGTCTTACTAGCGCACGCCCCCCACCGAAGACGGAGGCCCCTTACAACTTTTTTGAAAATTGGGTTAAAAATTGGCTTAAAATGCAATAAATGAGCTCTTATAACTTGGGAGTTAGGGGGTGCAGCCCGACGAAACTTTGGCACTTGACGCGGCTCTAGGTTGGGGTGTTAACGCAAGTACGAAATTTGGGGGCACTGCCCCCCTTAAAATTTGGGAGGGCAAAAAACGTCCAAAATTTAGTACGTGTTACGACAACTTTCGAGTTTGACCGCAAATATTTCTAAACTGGATAAAGATATCGACAAGCGGTAAACGGCGTTATCAAATACGGTTAATTCTGCGTTGAACAAAAATTGTGTTAACTTCGGTTTTCTACGAACCAAGTTATAAGGCTCATGTTGACCTACCCTAAGTCGAATATTTCAGAAGATTATATTTCGGCCCCTAAGGGGTGCTGCGCCCCCAAATTTTTACGCGCCCTAGAAAATGACTAAGTCTTACTAGTGCAACCCCACTGGGGACTGGGGCCCCCCTTACTATTTTTTTCAAAGGGGGTCAAAAATTGGCTTAAATTGCAATAAATGAGCTCTTATAACTTGGGAGTTAGGGGGTGTAGCCCGACGAAACTTTGGCACTTGACGCAGCTCTAGGTTGTGTTGTTAACGCAAGTACGAAATTTGGGGGCACCGCCCCCCTTAAAATTCGGTAGCGCAAAAAAAAGGTGCAAAAATTGGTGCAATTTACGACAACTTTCAAGTTTGAGCGCAAATATCTCTGGAACCGATGAAGACAGTGACAAAATCTAAACGGCGTTGACGAAAGCGTTCTTTTTTGGGCGCTGAACAAAAAAAATTTTGTGAAATTCGGTCCACCACGAACAAAGTTATAAGCGCTTATGTTGACCCACCCTAAGTCGACAATGCGCGTTCGGCGTATAGCAATGCATTTGAGTTCGGGCCACGTGACTTTGATGCCGAGGAAATTTTACCCCCCCCCTTTCTAATTTTCCCCAGTCGGACTTAGGGCGCCGGGCGGACTCACGTTGGGCTTTGCCCCAAATTTCTAGTTGTTCTTGTTTTAATAGCCCCAACAAAAGGAGATAAATAGCCTTTATAAACCTGGTTAATGCAGTCTTTCTTTCTGAACGCACGGAGTGCAAATCCAGAGATCTTGAGAACCCATCTATTGTCCACGTGACAGTTAGCGCTGGACAGGTAACCGTGTGATTGAAACACCGACTTGTGCAGGTAAACCATTCCCTACACCGTTAGCAACAACAGCAGCAACATTGACCGTCACATCATTTTGTAGGCCCATTTGCATCTGCATTTTAAAATCAAACCAGCTTTTTATGGCAAAAAAACAAAGCGTAACCAAATTCCTGTCTTCGAAGTCTGGATGTAGATAAATGTTTATAATGCTGATCATATGGAATTTGATACACTATGTCATATTTTCTCCAAGCTTGTAAAAAATTATAAAGTTGGCAGCTAGAAAAGCATCATTGCGTCCTACGAAAAATAAAATATTTCATAGTCTACTGTAATTACAAAACTTTTGGAGTAAATCTAAGTTAAGTGTTATTAAACAACATTGTTAGTTTACAAAGTAGGCCTAGTGTGAAATATTAACCGATACAGTAGTAACAAACTGCAAACGCTTACATTAACAAGATCACTAATCAATGACGCCTTAAAGAACCAATCCAGTTTAATTTCACAATCTTCGATGATGTCCTGCAACAAAACATGTAAATGTGGTCCATTAAAATGTCACTCTTTTTATCATTATGTGTATTGCAAGTTTTTTGACAGCAAAAAAATTTATTAAATCGAGTTGTTGACAGCAACGACAGCAATCAGTTATTAATTTGCAATATTACAGCAACGGCCATTTTTATTGGACCACAGTGAATAAACGTTTGTAATTTCTTGAACTGCTACGAAAATTGGCGCAATCGCAATAATTTCCCGCGACACATATTTGTGTCATATATATTGTCACATATGTGACAACATATATGACACATATATGATAGCAATGTCTTCAAAACGCAGGAGGAGACGTTTGCTGCTACAAATTTTACTACAAAATTTATTTATGATTGGGCAAAATGGCTGTCTGCAATTGCTTGGCTGGCTCGTGGGCTGGCTGACGAGCGTTTGCGCTCATTAATATTCCTGACGCCTGCCTGCGCTAGGCGGAAATGATCGGCGCTGTGCGTATCGTTGCTAAGCAACTATAGTTTACCATTCAGTTAGCTAACGGCAAGCCAAGGTTTTGTTCAGAAACGCGCACAAACTCAACTAGCGAGTTACAATCAACAGACGGTTTACTAACTGATCAGTTAACTAAAAGATCCAGAAACCGGCCCTAATAGAAAGTCCTAAACTGGCTTTTGATTGGCACCGAAAGCAATGACCTTAGATGACCTTAAACGCCAAAATAAAAATTTTATGGATTTTTTGGCGATTTTGGGCTGCGACACACATTTTAAATGCGAATTGAGCCGGAATCGCTACAGATAGACTGAACAGCCTGCCTATGGATCTTTCACCATTAAACGTAGTTTTCATCTGTTTATGTTTCGCCCCCGCCCCCACTGCATTCAAGGAATTTTCCATACGGGGGCGCCGAACTTGGGTACCCCCTTCAAAATACTCGCATTCGGCCACTCGAACGGCAGCAGCCACACAAGACAATGGCGCCATCTAACGTATGTAAATGCGTCGTACCCAATGTCGGTTGCTGAGATCGGTGAGCTTAGATTTTGTTCGCCGTGGACCTTCAAACAAAAACATTAACCGCTGTCTCGCGTTCCCCTTTGCGTTAGCTAGGTTTTCTTGCACTATAGTGTTGTTTCCATCCATTCATTGCGTTGTGGCCGGTGCGTCGCTTGCGTCAGCTGCGTCCGTTACGTTTGTTGCATGTGTTGCGTTGCATGAAAACCGCGCTTAACGGTATGAATGTGCTGAACGGAAACTCACTTTGAGAGAAGCCCGGCTGCAATAGTGCATCAAGTAGCAAATGTTTCCCGGCTCAACACAAGCTCCAATAAATGGCTGCACGTTGTCGTGGTTCAGTTCTTTCAACTGCAAACACCAAATGCACCAATAAACATTATGCTAACGCACACGACAAAAAGAAGCCACAGAAATAATGCAAAACAGATAATAATATACATCTTTATTCCGTTTACCAATGAGACCGTTGATTGTTATTATTTACATAACCGTTAAAATAAGCATATGATTATAACTGACCATCTATGGAAAACCATTAGTTGCTGCCACGTGACCGACAATGTCGCGTGACCAAAATGCTAAAATTCCAAAAGTGAGACTTCTGTTGGAAACCAAAAGTGGCTGTTAAAATGTAAACTAGCGAGTGTTCAACGAAGCAGGTAGGCCTATAGTACGGCTGTGGGACAGACACTTCGGTCCACTAGACGTATTTTAGTTGTTAACAAAAAAGTGGCGTGATACAGGTTTACTAGCAAACATGGTACACTGTACCGTACATTGGAAAGTGATAGATACAGTAATGAGGTAAAATGCTACAAACGTTGACGAGTTCGATGAGATCTTGTCGAGTAAGATTAAGCTCAGGCTTGTCAACGCTGTAGACGGTAACTTTCAATCCTTTGTACACGGCCACCATAGAGCTAGAGGGTCCTATTAATTCCTTACCTGACAATGTCGAAAAGTTCCCAGAACTCTTTCCAACCTATGCATATTACACACTGCGAATTAGTAGCGTGCTGCGATTTCTCACTATTGCTTAAATTAACGAAACAACTATACCGTGTCCAGAAAAAGAAGTCTGCAGTATTTTTGTACATGACTAATAGATTTAAACACATTTTCATAACTTTGGTATTAATCATCCACTGTAGCCTACCAATAACAAGTCTTATTAAAAACGCATTTGTTTACTATGAATATATTATTCACAATCAATGTCCAAGCGAGCATTTACAGTTTGGGGTAACTTCAGTCGATAGCCGATATCACGAGAGCCAAACGAGTAACAACGTCATTACCATGTTGATAAAGACGATGTCCGAGTAGCTGACTTTCCACAGCATCTGCTGAATGCGAGCCTCAGAACGGCGTGATCTATACATGAGTACAAAGCACATAACCGATAGCGTAGTCAAGTTGCGGAACAAGTTATCTGCATTAGTATTATGGTTTACAAAAAACATTACAAACAGATAAGCAAACACGCTGAGCACAGGAGAAAATGTTAACTCTGGCAACTGCTGTAATATGAAAATGACAAAATCTGCAACTTGCCTGACGAACTGAAACGCGCAGATAAGAGCAATTAGAACGACTGCGCCAACGACCGATGATACCAAAATCGTTGTCGTGTAGTCTGCAAAAACGCTGTCATTATCATTATGATCATCATCATAATGGGTGTTGGGTGACCATATATCACAAGTAATTTGAGCAAAGAGAACGAGACGCGCGAAAGCCTATAGCAGTTCCTGTTCGCAGATAATCTTAGTCTATCTCCATCCATTTTGTCGTAATTCACACTTTTGCAGCCAAAAATCGTCAAAAAATCACGTTAAATCAATATTTTTTGGGTTCAAGATCATTTAAGGTTATCGATGTTGACATTCGTAAAAAGCTCCTCATCAGTGCTTGTTATGATAAGCAGCATGGCTGTGCCTATCTGCAACCATTTACACGCTAGACAAGCCAACAGAGTATAAATAACCACTTTTTACAGGGGTACCTTTCGTTG
>Ga0056128_1007650_pt1 | contig 13633 bp, 10 predicted proteins | sample WorMetLIZISLAND2_FD_71113 | JGI IMG/M metagenome (GOLD analysis project Ga0056128, IMG submission 71113) | Marine gutless worms symbiont microbial communities from Max Planck institute for Marine Microbiology, Germany - Olavius geniculatus... ... | reverse complement strand
GCGGGCCCGAAAATAGGGGGTAGGTGCAAACAGCATGCAATTTTCTCTTAAGGGGGCCGAGTTATCACCCATTTTGTCCCAAATTTCGTTGCCATGGCAACGGGGGTCGATTAGGGGTAAGTATAAATGACACCGTTAAATTGGCCGACCCCGAAAACCATACCCTAGAACCAAAAATTACGACTTTATCTTATACGTAGCCGCAGTTATGACAGTTTAAAGCATTGTCTAATTTTGCCCATAGGCGCCACTGTAATTTTTCATATTTTTGTGAAAAAATAGGTGAAAATGTTGAATTTAAATTTTGTAACCCCCAAAAGGCACTTCCTTGGGCAAAACCGCGTCATATGAGCCATCGTGCGTTAAAATCAGTTCAGTCGTTTTTCCTGTAGTGGACGGCAAGAAAAAAAGGAAAGGGAAGGAAAGGGAAGGCACAAAAAGTCACGCAAGCGTTATATTTCACCTATTCGTGGGGAAGCCCCCCGTAAACGGATTTTCACCAAATTTTGCACATCAGGAGACATGCTGGACGTAATCATTTGTGCAAATTTTGGTTTGGAAAAATTAAGGGGTTTGGGAAATACGAGGGGTCAAATTTTGGTGTTTCCCATTGTAATGGCTGGTCACCTTTACAGCAGGGCTGGCGCTACCGCGCAGCCTGTGATTTTCCCTTCCAAGCATTTCTACACATAGAATAGACTGAACGTTGTTTTCAAAGCCAAAGCTGTAGGCAATTTCCCTTCCTTTTAAACGTTTAAACGTGGACGTGTGTTCTGTGGCTCTAAAATGAGAATGTTAGTTAATAGTTACTGATCAATCATTCAAATATTACGGAAGTTACCAATGACACCAAGGACATAAAATGGTAAAAAAATTAAAAAGTGCTACATTACAAAAATAATCAGATACGTTCTAGAATCTAAATCGAACTACAGAATGACGCACATGTCGTCCAGTAATGTTAACAGCAATCGTCTGGCGTGGCTGATCCAGACGGAACGTCAAAGTGCCGCTGCGAGGACTCAGGACGAGGTTGCTTGAGTGTCCGGTTAATATCCAGTCAACAGTCGCGACGCTGAACCGACCCTTGAAGCGCGACACTACTAACTTTGCCTTCTGCACCGGCAGAGAACTGTTTTGAGCTGAAAACAACCAAACATAACAAGAAATCTGAGCTAATGCTCATGAAACGCGCCAGAGCCTATAGCAGTTTCTTTTCGCAGGTAATCTTGGTCTATCTCCACCCTTTTTGTCGCAATTCACTCTTTTGCAGGCGAAAATTGCAAAAAATCACTAAAAATCCTTATTTAGGGTTCAAGGTCATTAATTTTAATACCATTAAAAGCATGACATTGGTGCTTGTTACGATAAGCAACATGTCTGTGTCTATCTGCAACCGGTTTCACGATAGACAAGCCAACAGTGGACGTGGACTGCTATAATTTACATTCACTGCTGAAAATTTCATATGCAGGTTGTTTTGGTTTATCTCCAGCCATTTCGGCGCAATTCACTCTTAAAATGCATATCACAACTCGAAATCGCAAAAAATTTGCTATATCTCCTATTTTGGAAGTTCAAGGTCATTCAAGGTCATCGATGTTGACATTTCTAATAAGCTCGTCGTCAGTGCTTGTTACGATAAGCTGCATGTATGTGCCTATCTGCAACCATTTTCACTTTAAACGAGCCAATAACGGCATAATATCTAGAGGACAGCTGAAGGTCAGGTTCAGAATAACACTCCGAAAACGACGGTCGGACAGAATTACCGTAGCTAATACGCGCCATATATGCTAGCTCTGGCGCGTAAAAATACATTAGCTACACCAGTAACAGCCGGTGTTGTCATTATTTTCAGAGATAGGATTATCCGTCTATCCACCGCATGCATACTCCGAAAATGGACTTATGAAACAGATACTGTACGTGTATCCTCATTGTGCAAAAAGTATTCCAAGCTGAATCAAAATTACACGTAAACGTAACAACAGCATTATACTGTGTTATTCGTTACTTAGCTTGATGTGATTTCAAATTTGCGACACAAATACAGAAGTGCTGAAACAGTACATTCAAAGGGAGAACGTTTCCTGTAAAATATTATGGTACAATTTCTAAATACTTTCCTTTATTTCCTGATATTTAAATGACAACTGTATAGACAGCCAGACACTGACAAATTTTCTGAATTTTCCAGACAAGCAATGGCCCTATTACAGGCAGTGGCGTAGTTGAGATTTGGGAAAGAAACATGGCAAGTGCGGAGCGTGAGTCTACAACGGGGATCTGAGGCAACGCCCCCAGCGAAGTCTAAGTGCACCTGTCCTCATGGTCAGAAGTCAGAGCGGCCAAGTCCCAGCGAGCTGAAACACCAACCTTCACACGTTATTGGAAGCATCAAATTTGTCCACTTTTCTGAGTTTAGAAATATAGAAACTAGAAAACCACAAACAGTTGTGCTGTATTGCCAAAGAAAGAGAGGCATCGCACCACGCCTCGGGTGCCCCTAAATATTTCACTCGGTGCAGCACCTTACCTACAGTGACAGAGTAGTTTGCGTGCGGGAAGCTAAACAGTCCGAAGGGGAAGTTGTTGGCGAGAACGGTGATGTTGATGACATTGCTGGTGTTTGCAATCACTGCTCCTCTATGATTGACAGTTTCACCGTACAGTCTCAGGCGTAGCTGGTAGGTCACGTCCAACTGTGCACACATACATACAATGTACATTACATGTGTATATATTTATCTCCGTCAAGGTGAACATAGTGAACATTGGAGGAGATTAAGAGATTGGTCGTTCTGTCCGTCATTCTGTGTGCGTGTGTGTGTGTTACATGATGACTCGTCATCATCTCCACATGTCATACACAACCGCTTCCACACTAGACGAGTCAATGGCAGCGTCTTTTTAGGAGTGACCCCTCTTTGACGCCCTTGTTTGAAAAAACCCCCTCATACAGGGGCATGATATTTTGTCACCAAAAACTACAGTCCTTGTGTTAACCCAAAGTAAAGATTTCTTGATCCTAGCTTGCACCGTTTTGGTACAATTGCAGAGTGTGACAGACGAACACACAGACAGACAGACAGACAAACAGACAGACAGACGACCAGGTCATGACTAAAACGCGCGAAGCATTCTGCTGTCGCGCGTAAAGTAAGTAAGTAAGTAAGTAAGTAAGTAAGTAAATGATTTATAAAGCGCCAATATCTCAGAAAGAATCAGGGCGCATAAAATGGTAAACAGTAGTGGAAGTAAATGACGATAGTAATAATGAGAATAACAAGGACCAAAGTAATTTGGCAAAAAGCAAAATCGCTCAAACCACCAAACTTCTTGTTGTATTCGCCAGGTGGAAACAGAGGAATGACACTTTAGCTGCAATTTGCAATTGCACGTTTTCGTTAGGTGCTCAACTCTAAAAGTCTGCTTTTCTTTGTGGGGGTCATGAACCCTCATCTGACAGCATCGTTGGACCCACAAATGGCATCAATAAATCCGTCGAGCGGTTTAAGCCGGGTGCACAAAAATGTGACAGACAGACAAATAGACGACAGACCATGAGACCATGCTGTGGACAAATGTGTAAGGATCTGCGGAATCGCTTGCGCTGCAAAAGCGATTTCGCCAAATAATAGTTATAATACTGTCTCGCACACAGAAAAAGCTAGTCAATGGGACATTACCGACTTAGATATCAATCAGCATGAAGGATTAATTTGACCGATCAGATAAACGACTGTTTCATCGTACGTCTAAGCAACCATTGCCTCAATCAACTGTTGCTTCTAACACTTAGGCTATAACGCTCTAGGCCATTCCTATTCTCTGGTAATCGTCAAAACCTCCAACTCTACGCAAAGATTTATTACTAAAGCCCTTTTAATTATAACTAAATTTTAGTGTTTTGTATATTTTGGTTTATAAATTATTCTGCATATTACGAACATTGTGTGTTTGTATTTGAGTGTATTATTCGTTCGCGTTAAAGTGTAGGCCTAATGCATGCGTGTGCAATTGACACTGGCAATATACTGAAGACAACTTACTACCTTACATAGCCTACTTACAAACTTTAAGTAATACGTCATGTATGGGATCACTTTATGGAAAACCATAGCAGCGCTATGCAGCGTCACCTGCCATATGGGATTACACGATGTTACCTGCCAGTGCCACCCAACAGAGGTTAATGCGCCCCACCATAATCCCAGCGAGACAGACCGGTGTCGTGGGAAATTTTTCGCACCTGGAAAATTCTTCCAACCTCCATATTGTCATAATGTAACTAACGCTAACCTTAACCCTAACCCTAATCTTAGCCCCAATCCTAACCCTAATCTTAACCCTACTCCTAACCCTAACCCTAACCCTAAATTTAACCCTATCCTTAATCTTAACCCTAACCCGTACTGCTGCGTGTGAGAATAATTGTCCGGTGCGACGAATTTTCCACTACACCGATACTTGATTCACTTACCCCGGATGGATCGAAAATAGAGTTAACCATGACGAGGGCATATACCTAGACGGTTTACCTGTCTTTAGACAGCAGACAGTCAACCATCCACGTAATAACCGTTTGATGGCGGCCCGACCGGAAGTCGAATCAGTAATTTGGTATCGTGTTTTCCGGTCTTGCGTTTTCCACCCAGGCGAACTTAGTCCCTCGTTTTCCAATCTTGCGACTCTACCCTGTTATCTGATTGTGCATTTTCACTCATGCGTTTTCCACTCTTGCGTTTCCGTTGACGCGTTTTCAGCGCGTTTTCAGTCGCTCCCTTACGATAGAGGGGGCGACTGAAAACGCGGGGGAACGGAAAAGGCAGGACTGGAAAACGACGGACCAAGTTCCAATGGGAGGAAAGTACGAGAACTTTACCGTTATACCACCAAACCGCCAGTATAGTAGGCTAAAAATAATCCAGCACACATTGGGAAACCGCTAACCTGCGGCACTCCGTCGTCCCGAGCAATAATGGTGACCTGCCTCAGCGCTTCACCCGCTGAAAAGTAAATGACGCTCGTACCCCCGTAGAACTTTACGTCACCGTTAGGCTCGATGTAGTACTCAATAGGAACCGACGCCAGTACACTGCCTCTACGCACCACTGACACTGTGATGGCGTCTTCTTCCGCCTACAGACAAGCAACAGTAGTAGTGACCTAGTAGTAGCAGTGGCTGTAGTAAGCTATTAATAGTAGTGATATTTCAGTGTAGGCCTAATTAGGCCCCCACTAGTATCTGTGTTTTTATTATGGACTATGTTATTATTGTCGTCACCATTTCTATTTGCACTTGCACTTACGGAATATGTTATTACGGTTAGCACCATTTTTACGCGCGAAAGCAGCTACTGCTTTCAGCGAGTATTAGCCATCGCAATTCTGTCTGTCCCTCTGTCACACGGGTGGATCAGTCACAAACGGTGCAAGCTAGGATAACCAAACCTTCACCATCGGCTGCCTGGAAGACTCTAGTTTCAGGAACCGTAAAGTTTTATCATAAATTCGAAGGCGGTCACCCCGAACGAGGGCGCTAAATGAGAGGGGGTGGACAAAATTTGCGATTTTTGGCCAATAAGTCGCTGTATCTCAATAACGGTGCGAGATAGCGCCTAGATTACTATTAATTACTAACAAAAAGTCGTACACTGGCACTCGATTGCCACCGAATTCAATGACCTTGGATGACCTTGAACGCCAAAATAAGGGTTTTTATGGATTTTTTGGCGATTTTAGGCTGCAAGACACATTTCAAGAGCGAATTGCGCCGAAACCAATTAAAATAAACATAAAGAAGCTGCAAATGAAATTTTTACCATTAAACGTAGATTTTTACGGTCCAAGTCTTGATTTTCTAGATTCAAGGAAACCTTCGCACGAGGGCATCAAATAGCGGTACCCCCGTAAAAGTCGTTATTTTACCGGTGTTGGCCAGTCTTTCGTAAAACAGTTGCAGATAACCATGGGCACGCTGCTTATCACAACAAACATTAGTGATGAGCTTTTCAGTCGTATCAACATCGATGACTTTGAAAGACCCTGAACTTTCAAAATAAGAAGGTTTTATTGATTTTTGTGATCTTCGGCTGCAGCGCACACTCCAAGAATGAACTGCAACGAAATGACTGGAGACAGACTGACAGTTTGCGAACAGGAACGGCTATAGGCTTTCGCGCGTCTCGTGAGCATTAGCTTAATTTTATTTTGCTGTTCGCACTTGTCCACTGTTTTGCAACTTCTTGTTCAGCTATTCGGCTATCCAACCGCAAATATGTGAAATAAAACTCAATGTCAGTCCTCGACAGCAACTGATAGCCTGCACTGCCACTACGAACTACTGACACCTTTATCGCATTTAGGCATCTATACTCTGCCTGTGACAAGTGATATAGACTGCGTAATAATTATTACATCAGAAATTAATGATTAATTGCATTATGATTGGCTTGAAAATTTTAAAGACTAAAAATAATCACAACAATTTCAGTCAAAATTACGTCAATAAAAAACCATTGCAAAGTAGATACAATGACATCATTACAAACATGTTAATCAACAATAATTTGTGTTTCCAAAAAGTCAACATTTTAGTCTATAATATTGACTTTTTCCTTAAAAAACAATTTTTCAGTCTGTTAAAAAACGAAGTTAAAAAACAAAAATATTGTAAGAAAATATTGTGCATTTATGAGAGCTTACAGTTAAATAACTAAACAACTTGCTAAGCAATAATACTTCATTTGACAGATGTTAGCTCTTAGCAATCAAAAATAGTTATTTATAAATTTAGTGCAATCTAAGGCAAAACAGATCAATTTAATTTGCTTACAACTATAGCAGCATAAGTGATAAACTGATGATGTTACAATAGGTTTACTAAGAAGTTGACAGTTAGACACCCCAGAGCAGTGCAATACAAAATAATATAGCAGACAAAAATACAATTAAATTAAACAGTAATAATGATAGTAATAATCCCGCAAATGCAGTAACAAACAAGTTTTGAATTCAACTTACAAAGTTCTGAACGGTGCAACCGTTTTTGTTACCACAAAACGCACAGTTGCTTTAAGCCATCACCTGGACTGTGTACGAGCTGTTCATATCAGAACCGAAACTGAAAGTGCCTCCGGGATTTCCCACATCAGGAACTAGAAAGCGTTTGGTTGAACGGCGTGGCTGGAGTGTAGCGACATTTGCCGGCTCAAGGCTGAGTAATTGTAGAATAAACTCCTGCATTAGACGAGTTTCATTGCTCGGTAATATCTCCAGTGTAATTGTTGCTGTAGCTTCGCCTACAAAAATGAATTTGAATTCATTTTGTAATATTCAACACAAGAAACTTTCAGTCAAGTGTAGACAAATATAAAAAAGGGGGGCATGACCCCCACCAAGATGCCAAAAGTTGCACGAAAACGCCTCCCACCAAATGCGTTCGTGACGTTTAAAATGCGCCAAATTCGATTTTGGCTACCTTGGAGACTTAGACCCCAACTAAAGGAGCTAAAAACGCACCCCCTAAAACTGAATAAGCTGGAATCAGTGCCAAAGCAGGCAGGCGATTCGAGGTCTGGCTAAATATAATTACAGCGCAGAAGCAATTTTGCACTCAAAAAGCCTAAAATCAGAGGCGTCGTGGCAGGCAAAAGTCACTTTGGGCAGCCGGAAAATTGTCGAAAAATATTCTTCTTCAATGTAAAAAAAATTCATTTTTTTGTGAAAACCAACCCCCATTTAAACAAAAATAATAGCAAATTTAAAATTTTGAGGACCAAAAATCTTTTTGTCAGAAATGTGCAATTCTCTGTCAAAATTTTGTCGAAAATTGCAAATTTCTGCCCCACTTGTATTTTAACCAGCAATGCTGCTGCCCAAAGATTTCTTTTATTAAAATTCTTGCTGCGAAAACAATTACAATCAGTAAGGTATGAAATAGTTACTAGGCTTATAGGCCTGCTTAAAGGGCTACTTAGCATATGCGAATGCTTAAAGTGTCCACCGCCAGCTCCAAGTTCTAATACAAGTCTTCAGTCGCTTAATTTCAGAAGTCTTTCACAGCTATGTCGATGGGTCAGGTTGCCCCAAATAACCTGAAGCGCTTCCTTGAAGTTCGGCGCTTGTTTTCGGCTTTGATTTAAGCTTGCGGTAAGCCTCCAACATTGCACCCCGTACGTGATAGTCCATTGGGTTAATATTCTGCAAATTTGGAAACCACTGGTTTTTGTGATGAAATCTAAACTGTTGGCCCGCAGCCAGTTCTGTACGCTTTGCGCTGTGTCATGTACGTATGTTGGCGCGCCGTCCTGCTAGAAGATGAACCCGGTGGGCAGCCGGCGATTGCTTTAAAACAACTATAATTTAGTGATAATTTATCAACAAAATGAATTACTGTTTATCAAAACTTTATTTTGACGTCATTGGCAGTAACATAATAGCCGGCTTCTAAAAATTAAATAGCGTTTTAGGCTTTTAACTTGAACATTTTTAAATGCTTAAAAATCGGTAAACGGTCATTTTAAAGTCTATAACTTTGTCATTTTTTAATAAGATTACATTTCACTTGGCAGTTAGATGCAAGACGTTTCAGATTTACTGAAACGTAAATGTAAAATTTAAATTTAAAGTTCTGAACGGTTGCTGAGAAAAAGCGAAAAACTTTAGGGGACTACTTTCTTTGCCGCACCCTGTTGCCCACCTAGTCTACATGTTAAAAGTTGGCTCAGAATGTTCCATATTTACTTACAATAGCTGCAGCAAAGCGATGTCTCCAGACCTGAGAGTAGAGACACTGTGCCGGCTGTGGGTAAAAGATGGCGTTCAGTAAGTACATAAGGATCCGATGCGTTGACGCTCCAGTCCACCGTTACGTTACCGAACGAACCGGCTCGACGGATCACCACCTTACACGCCAGAACAACCATCACTGCTTCCAAACAAGTGACAAACATGTAGCACAAATTTTACTTAAACTTGGATTATCTAGTTCAATACACTGTTACGTAAAAGCTGTACATTTTCCCGGAGTACTCAGCCTGGCCATCTCTCCGTGGGTAAGCACAACGAATACCAGCGAAAGCCGGAGTGTAAGCAAACACACCGCGCGATGCACTAGCCCACATCCGTGATCACCCCACAGTGTAAACTGGTGTTTAACTGAGGGCTAAGAAAACGGAGATCAGCGCCGCCCTATTAACCTTATGGCTTAGGAAGTAGTTTATGTTTTTTGGCGTAGAATAGCCTATATGCCCTAAAATGCTGGTGTCGCATATTCGTCATGCAGCTAGAGCTGTGTTTTTAATCCAGTAACCAAAGATTGTGCAGTTTCTTAGTTGCTTAGTTTTTTTCTCTCTTTAAGCCAACTGTGTGTCGAAAACTAGTCGAAAAAGCTTCATGTCAAAACATTTTCGTTCATAGATGCGAAACTTAAGACAGAAAAGTCCCCGTTAAGGAAAAAATTCAGAGGCAAAATTCAAATTTTAGGCACCAATTATCCCATATGACAGGTGACGCTCCGTAGCTCAGTGAAGAGTTTTCCATGAAAAGCTATATATACTCTTTAAATTTTAAAAAAACTTATTGAAAACTATCAACTTTAAAGCCTATTAACAAACAAACTGCAGTCGCTACAGTTACCGGAAACTGGACTGTTTCGGCGGGTCTCGGAGACGGTGTTGTCTGCACGGTGACGTCATCAAATCCTAGCTTGCCATTGGCTGCCGCGCTGATGACGTCAACACTGGCAAGTGCCCGTTCACCAAGTGCAGGGCTATGATACGGCCCGTACGACAACTCTATATCATATACAGTCCAGTCTTTACACCAAGTTCAGTTGTTCTTTGAATGTTGTGGCTGGAGTGTCAGTTGTTTGTTTTTCGCTCAGTAAAACTGGCAACATTTTTCCGCACTGGGCCGACACAACATATCATGCGGCCGTCCGCCTACAGCTGCTCACCTTTAGCTCTAACTATAACTTTTAAATTTGAGAAGTAATTACAATCCCGGGATTAAAAATTCCATGATTCGAGATTGAAAAATATGTGATCTAGGAATCCCATTTTGATTATTATTCACAGTTAATGTCGCCATGACAACGGAGGGAACAAAGGGCAATCACCAACTCCTCTCAAATTTTAGTTTGTGAGATTTTTGTAAATGAAAAATTTTTGTTCAAAAATACAAAATATGCGGCTAAAAATTTCTCATTTTAAAAAAATTTCAAAACAAAATTTAAAGTTTCAAGCATCAATAACATCTTCTGCCGGAATTTTGCAGCTTTCTGTCGGAAAAGTACAACTTTCTGCCGCTCCTAATTTTCTAGCCCATGATACTGCTGTTCACGGCGAGACATAAACTTAAGTCGCAAACCGTTTGTCTGGATGCATTTCTCTCGATAATTAGCCATCAGGGCGTCTACATCATATAAACCTTAAAGAAAATCTTCTATCTTAAACGTAAGTGGTAAGCCGTTCAAGCGAAAAAGATTCGAAATTAGAAATTGGTGTGGACTAATTTGCGGTAGACACTATCGGGGTATTTATTTAAAACGTGTATCAGTTACTCTAAGTAACAACTACAGTCGTCAGGTTAGTGTATCGTGGATAATCGTTCACGTGGATGCCATAAAATAAATGCTGAAGCGCAATTATTAATCTACAGTCTAAGTCAGAAAATTTTATATCCGTAAAGTTTTTTGAACTGTATTCTTCAAAGGCTGAAAATTTTAAAGCCATACTTTACACGCATATTCCGCATTTAAATCTACGCCAAATCGCAAAGTTTCATTCAGTTATTTTTACATTTGATGAAGTCATGCCCAGCGCCGGGCTAGAGAAATCTAACTGGGAAGCCCCTATAACCGGGGTCTGAAGGCAAAGCCCCCAGCGGAATCCAGGAACAGAGCCCCTGGTCAGAGGGTTAGGGGCTTCGGGGACGAAGCCCCCCTGAAGCCGAAACACATTTGGCTTTTAGACGTTCAATGGAAGCCGCAGATTTGCCCACTTCTCTAAAATCTGAAAATGCAAAACGTCAGATACAATTTGTGTTGTTTCTGCAAAAAAAATAAAGTTTATTAGGTCGCAGTACGTCACAGATTACTGTACATTAATAAAAAGTAATAAAGTTGTCCATTTTAATTAAACTTTCTTTATGTTTACGTAAGCTTATTTTATATTTTGAATATATGTAAAAAATGGAGCAATTTGTGCATTTTAACCATATGTTTGTTGTCAAATATCAAAAGTTTGTGTTTTGTGGTAAATGCGTCGTGAAAATGAAAAATGTTCTGTATGATCGCGTTTAATGTGCCATTACTTCATTAAATTTAAGAATAATTAAATGAAACTTTGCAGTGTGGCGTAGATATCATTGCCAAATATGCGTGTAAAATATGGTTTTAAAATTCTCAGTCGTTGCACTACGGGGTTAAGCATGTACTTACATTTAAGTATGCTGGTGCAACGCGTCCTAAGTACCGTATTTTTATCGCAAAATGCAAGAACTCCAGAAAGTAAATCATTTATAATATACACTGTGTTTTAAAAAAATATCCCTAACATTTTCGAGTGTAACTTGAAAACCAATAAGATTTTAACTATTTTGGTATAAATATTCCTAACACAACTTGCCATCAAATAACCGTTCAGTTTCCCACCTTACACAATGTATGCTTCTGCACTACTTAGGGAAAGCAGATCAAGCAAAATGCGTGTTAAAATAAAAGAAAACTTTAAAAAAACATCCCCAACATTATCAACCGTGCCTTGAATAAAAATTAGCAGATTTTAATAACAACTGGCTATTAAATAAATGTTTTAGTTTCCACCTCACTCAACGTCTGCTTTTACACTACCTGGAAAAACAGAGCAAGCATAATACGTGTAAAAATAAAAGAAATACGTCAATAAATTCCGTCTATTCTAATTTGTCGGCTCCAACAGCAGATTTTGCAGCAATGTGTCTACCAGATAAAGTTTAGAAATGTTTGCAAAATCAAGAAGCAACTGGTAAAGCTTGGATTGGTCTGGAGCAGAACATTATCAATATTGCTGTCAATAAATGGAAAAAGCGTCTCCTTGCCTGTGTTCGCATAGTGGGCCAACACTTCAAGCAATTTTACTACAGTCAGTTGAAAAATGGACAATTAAATAAAATGTCAGCCACAGTGTCAGAAATGTAAACAAAATGTGTTTTTACGCGTTGCGTTAATTAAGCAATCACATCGCATTAAATAAAAAAGTGATATTTTGCTGGTTGTGCTCTTTCCAGGTAGTGCAAAAACAACGTTGGGTGATGTGGGAAACTAAATGGTCAATTGGTGGCAAGTTGTGTCGAAAATATTTGTACCAAAAGTTATCAAAATCGGATAATTGGTTTTCACATTTCAGTCGAAAATGTGGAGGATACTTTTTTAGACACAGTGTAATTACTCAGTAACGTAGCGTCTGGTATTTGTTATTAACCACAAACCGATGTATTTTGGTGTTTATTGCAGTCAGTGAAAATATTGAAGTAATCTATTAACTTTCAGCATATTTTAGCATTACAGTACACTGAATTAGAAATTTAGAATTCTATTTGTATTTAAAACTACCTACGCTTCGGATGCTACAATTTGACTTGCAATACGACCAAGTAAGGCTCAAACAGAATAGTAAATACATCCATTCATTCAAAAAATAGTCACATTTGTTGAAAACAATCGTCGCAGAATATTAACAACTGACGTAGCTTAGGTCTAAGGTCAATTCAAATGATCAGTCTTGCTATCGAACATACCCGATAGCCAGTGGCGTCATTTCACTAAATCCTTGGGGGTCCACTCTCTCCCCCTTCCTTTACCCTCCCTCCCGTCTTTTCCTCCTCCTTCCCTTTTCCCTCTCCCCTTCCCTTTTTCCCTCCCCTTCTTTCCCCTTTCCTGCCCTCCCTTCACCTTAGAAGTAGGCCCCTTGAAATCCAGCTAGGGGGTCTGGGAGAGCGCTGTAAGCTCCCCCAGTGGGGTCTGGGGCGGAGCCCCAGCCGAAATCGAGTTTGTTGCATTTTTAGCCTTAAAATGTGACATCTCGTGGCAACAATTTGAATGACTTTCGTGAGAATCAGTTGACCAAATTTCATGCAGTTTACACAGTAAATGTACATAACAGTCATTAACAGACCAATAAATCTAACATTTTTCCACTCTAACAACCTTGCATGTTCTATAACACACTTGAACTGACAAAATTATACTCAACTGATGAGTCCAACTGCTAGGATAATAAATGTTTCTTTACTAGCGTACGCATACATAGGTATATTGTACTTAGTTTACATGTTGCCATTTAAAATCCATTAATCAACCAAAGTCTATTGCAAGCATACTTGTCCTGTGTCTCATCAGAAAACTAATGTAACTCAGCAAAAGAACACAAAATGCAACAAGAGGGTGCGGCCGTTGAGGGGCCGCCCGCTATGGGGCCGTCCTTGCAGTTGAGTACATGCGTGCTGTTTTAAATAAGTAAGTAAATAAGTAAATGATTTATAAAGCGCCAAAGTCTCAAAAAGAATCAGGGCGCATAGGATGATGGACGCTAGGTGGCAGAAAAGGCTGACTGAAAGTAGTGGGTCTTTAAGTGACATCTGAATG
>Ga0056128_1007649_pt1 | contig 13633 bp, 8 predicted proteins | sample WorMetLIZISLAND2_FD_71113 | JGI IMG/M metagenome (GOLD analysis project Ga0056128, IMG submission 71113) | Marine gutless worms symbiont microbial communities from Max Planck institute for Marine Microbiology, Germany - Olavius geniculatus... ... | reverse complement strand
TCCCTAGGTAGTGCAGAAGCATACATTGGGTGAGGTGGAAAACTGAACGGTCATTTGATGGCAAGTTGTGTCAGGAATATTTGTGCCAAAAATTATTAAAATTTGGTAATTAGTTTTTCAAGATACTCAATTAGTTTTCAAGATCAGTTGAAAATGTTGGGGATGTTTTTTTGGGACAGTGTAAAACACTTTGAAAGGTGTTCTGTTGAACCAGCATTTGACAGTATTGCATCTAATCCAGCATTTTTCTTTGTCGTGGATTTTGTCGCTAAGTCAGCCTAATGGAATTTTTGGCTTTAGTCAACTGACATTGCTGCTGAGTCTTTGCAGGCTATTTGCTGCATTTCATGTTTGTGCTCGTGCAGCTTTATTTCTGAGAAAGAATGTTTGCCCGTGTTAGAAAACTTTTTTCTTATTGGCTCAGGTCTAAACCGTCTGAAATTGGTGTGAAAGTGTACTCTTGTGCTTGTGTTGTCAATACTTCAAGTGCTGCTATTAGTTACTCACACAGTTGGCAGTTCTTACAATTTTAGGTTTAGGTTGTTTTTAGGTTTTATGTTTCACAAAGGTTAAACTTTCTGTAAAGGTTAAACTTTGTTCTGCTACTGTGTGTATGTGCATTTGTCTGCAAAGGCCATCCCTGAAATGACCTATACTGTGTTGGTTGGGACATTAAACCCTACTCACTCACTCACTTACTCACACAAGATCACACAGATGTTGATGATTCTGATGTGAAATTGTTAATCTGTGTTTGTACAGGGTGGTCCAGGAAAAATGGCACAAGTTTTCGGGACTAATTTTGTAACCTTACATCACACAGTGATGCAGTTTTCAGCAATCAGTATCGGAAAGCGAAACGACAGATGGCAGATCTAATTGAAAACCTGCCTTGAGTTTCACAATTGCCTTTTGGACCTCGTCAGTGGAATGGTTGCATCAATGCTAGGTGATGCTGTGCTGGTACTGGCGCCATCGAGTGTGTGATCGTAACCCAGCGAGTTGTAGAGATCGTTAAAGTACTCCCTCCAACGAGCAAACTTTCCGGATTTCGTACTGATCAGCACTCCATTTGCATCATTAATCGCAATAATCGAATCGCTTACACCAGCTCGTTCGCCCAACAACTTATTGATTGTGCCGAACACAGTTGCGTAGTCACCATTTGCTGCAGCATCATCGATGATGTCCATCTGCTGATCCCACCATGCCTTCTGATCAGCACGGCAATCACAGTCTACGAGCCGGTTCAACAAGTTATAATGCTTGCGGTTCCTTCGGCCTTTCTTGCCCTCTGCCTTACGGCGTTGTTCTACAAGATCAGCGTTTTATTGGTTATTCACCGCTGTTTTGGCCGTGTGACACGAGGTGCAGACTGTATGCAACATTCGGCAAGCTGCGTCGCAAACATATTGCCTCCCTCATTGACTGTATCTAAGCCAGCAAAAGCTTCAAAGCGGTTTTGCAGATCTAACTGAAACGCTTTCTTGTTAGCTGCTGACTTGATATCCGATACATCGATGCGAGGCTCGACCTTCTTCTTAGCTTTAGCACTCAGCTTCAGGTGCATTTTGCCGACCACCAGGCCGAGGAAATATCAGCATTATGGCACACCTGGACATCCCTAAGCGACGACCCAAAATCGAACCGATGGGAGATCGGAATATAGTCGATCATCTTCTCTGTACGGCCATCGTTCAAGAACCGAGTCGCACGCCGTGATGGTGTATGCTGGAACCAGTTGTTGCCGATGCCAAAGCGGTAGGCCTACATTGATGCAAGCGTCACTAATCGGGTGCCATTGTCGTTTCGCTTTCCGATACTGAAATTGCCAAGTTATTTCTCAAAGCCTGTGCTGCATGTGTCCACCTCTGTGTTGAAGTCACCCATCAGCAACGTTAGGTGGTTGGCTGGGATTGACTTGAACAGCTGTCCGATAGATTCAAAGAAGGCATCTTTAGTGGCATCTTTGTCACAGTTCGTTGGGGTGTACGCCACTATGATGGACGCAGGAATGGTGCCGTTAAGCTCTAATACAGCAAGACGTTCAGAGTTCATGAGATGGCTTGAAAGGGCTCAACGTAAGTGTGTGAATGTGTGATGGCTTGATGGCAAATCCAACTCCATGCGAAGATGAGTTCAGCAATCCAGAATAGCACTGATTTGCCTATTTTGTGCTGCACAAAATCAGATCTGTACGGCTGTGTGTGCAGTTGCTGTGTATTTATAGTTTAGATGTGTGATAGCTGAAGACTACAAGTTCTCAGTGGCGTCGTGGCAATGCGGGAGGCAAAGGGGCAATTAACTACCATATATTTTGGGCTGTCAGAAAATTGTCATAAAATCTTCTTGTTGTCGGAACATTTTCATACGAAAGTGCAGAAAACCTGCACATTGGGGAAATTTAAGGGCAACATTGTAATTTTGAACAACAATAATCTTTTCTGTCGGAAATTTGCAACCGTCTTTCAGAATTCTGTTGGCCTGAGTGTCTGTCAGAAAATTGCAATTCGTACCCGCTTAGTTTTTAACCCACGACGCCGCTGCAAGTTATTGCTTGTTCCGCTGAAGCTTGTCTGTTTTGACCAGCAAACAGTTTAAAAAAAGTCTGAGTAAGAAGCTTGCTGTTAAACGTCACTCACAACAGTTTCATCATGACTGACCGGCCGTTTTATTGAAATGCAAGAAACGTGCATCAACACTGGACAGACTACAGCTAGAGCAGTTCAGAAATAACACATAAGAGAAATACACGACAATTCTGTTTATCTACAACTCTGTATGTTGTCTACAAAGTTGTCCGAGGGCTAAATGTTACCAGAGGTGCAGTCGCCGCAGTCACAGTGCAAGCACTGCTGCACATGCCTGTCTCGCGCTACAATTTTGTAATCAAAGTTGTTTCACACAAAATCGACATTACTTGTCATCACCAGAAGCTCCTTCTAGCCCGTAATGCACCGCAAACCGTTTGGCGGCTGGCACTGGAGGAGCTTATAACACTCCGCATCCAGACCCCTACTCTAGCTAGAGTGCTAGATGAAAATGATAGTAGCACTATCACGCTCTTAACAACGTGGGCTGAAATCGAATGGGTACAACTACAAACTCAAGTTAGACAGCACGTCTGGATTTATTTATATTCTATGATGTCGTGTTAGTAAACAAATGCTGTAATAAAAGTTCTCAACTTTTAATTCAGGAATGGGATTAGTAAATAAGTTATATACTTGTGGCATTGTTGTTGTAGTTTTGTTTAACGGTGTTATAGGCGTTAGTGCATCCAAGTCAAAGTCAAAAGACGTAAGTTGTGCATATGGTCCTGGTACTTTGGTTCGGGTAATTACCGGAAAATTCGACGTACCGGCGATCTGTACTTTTTGCATAATCTTAAACTGTTGCGTCATAATGGGTGTGTAGTTTTTATAATTTTTAATTGATAAGTTTAGAATCAGTGTCGGTGTCACGAAATACAATCGTCCCCCCCGAAATCGATCGCCCCCCGCCTGATTTCCACACCCAATATCATTGTGGAGCAGTATAGTGCTGAAACAGTTTTCGCGAATTTGAGTACCTGAGATCGTCAGTGCAATACACCTAAACACTGTAGTACAGAGAGTTGGAAAGTACTGTGTCACTGTTAATAGAAACGTTGTGATTGATATAGGTACTTTATTTGCATGCAAGTAATTTTGTTTCTCACAATTATTTTGTGTTGTAGGCTGGTGCATTGTTGTTGGAAAAGGTTCAGCAGTTGTCAGAACTTGCTAATAAACAAATAGTTATTCACATGGACAGCAAAAAATTCAATTCCTATGTTAAAAGTTCACCACGGAACTACTCAGTGATGCTAATGTTGACCACTCTTCATGACCATCGGCAGTGTCACTTTTGTCGGTCAGTTTATGCAACATATAGCTGTAATAATATTTGTCATAAGTCAGGACGGATTTAAGTAACAAAACTTCTGATTAATATGCTTGTGACTAATATATTACTGTTTTATCGTCATCGTTAGCACGTCTTTTGATGTGACTGCTTTGTGATATCGCCAGTTACATAACAGTAATTAGCACATGCTGGTGTTGTCACTTTTTTACTGTATTTTTTGCATGTTCATGTAAAGACTGAAGAGTGAACAATATGCCATGACTGTTATGATCTTATTGTGTTGTTGTTCAGTAGTAACAGAATATTTATTTTTATGGAGCCTGTTTAATAATGGCTGCTAAAGTGATAAGGAAGCAGTGGAAAAATATATGTAATGAAGTAATGAAACTATTGTTGCCTTTTAATGTGGCATAATATATAAGGTCGTTAAATACTGATGTTGGAAAGCAGATATGTGTGTGTTTTTATTTTGTTTTTGTTGAAGGCAAGCTAAAGATGAGTTTGAAATTGTGGCAAGCTCATGGCTGTATGGAAAAACATTTGTCTATTTTCACCTGTACTTTGTGTTGGTCGATTTTGATGAAGCATCCGACGTCTTTCATTACGTATGTTTTTTCAATTGTTAGCTGGGTGATTTGAACAAGAAGGTCGGCTGCTTTATAGATACTGCATTGCTTTATACTGTATAATGCTACAAATGTTAATATCTGTGATTTCTCTATAGATTGGCCAGTGTCAGAATTATCTCATCACAAATTTTTTCATGGGCTCTTTATGAACTGGCTTTGAGTTAAGTATGGATTATTTTTAAAAAGAGTTATAATTAACAGCTAATGTGTAATTTTTTTATTGTTGCTTTATATTTACCACCATTCAACTTAGCATTGATGTGAAGATGGAAATATTTTGTTTAACAGTCAACATAAAACCAAGTCTGTTTGCTGGTATTGGTTCTGTGTGTGAAAAAGATTTGTCTGCAGGTAGTTCTGTTGTGTGCTTAGCTGAACATCAACACCGTGCCTCAAATAATTCACGTTCCTGTGAAAGGCAAACCCAAACGAACTGACAGTTTGGACATTTACCGGTTTGTCATTTATGCTTTGATTGTCTGAGATGCGAACAGTCTTGTGAACAGTCTGTCATATAAATACGGCAAGAAATTCAACTTGATATTTCTAGTAAAATTATGCATATAAAATAAATTAACAATTCAACACTGTGTACCTCTCAATGCCCATCACTGCCTTACTGCCTTTTCTTCTTATGTCTGCTGCAGTAAGAAGGACTTGTTAAACTGATTACATATTTTAATGTTAGTTAAGACTACACTTTTTTATTTGGTTCAAAAATAGTATTAAAAATACTTTAGAGCAATAGTTAAGATTAGTTAGAAATCTTCAGTGGGTAGTTGGTGATACCTGTCACTGGTGACTGACTGTGTGTGTTTAGGGTCGGGTTTTCTGCTGAAGCTATTGCAAGGTTTGTGTCTGAGAAAACGACTTTACAGGTATAAGGCCCACTTGATTTTACATTATAACTAGAGCTGTTGAAGCGTTAATTTTTTAGCGCATTAATTAACGCGTTATTAATGAACCCAGGCCCATCGAGAGGGAGAGTAGGAAGATACCCCAGCCCCACGACGTTTGGGGAGTTGCCTGTAAAATATAGAAAGTTAGAAAGCAAATAAAAACACATTTTCCAACAATAACTGATGTTAGCCTGTCATCTAAATAATATTTATTTACAGTAGTGATGGAACAGTTTGGTTACTTGAATTCATTCGCTTGTCAAATAACTGCAGCTTGACGGAATATTGGAAATTTTGCTTCATAGAATTCCGTAAATTAAGTAAATTTACGCGTATGTGTTAATTTTTTAACACACGTTAATTTATTAACACGTTGACGCATTAATTTGACAGCTTTAATTATAACCTGTATACATGTATAGCTTAGTCAATTTCTTTGCTGAATCTAAAATTACTTTACCGTTGCACTTAGTGGCAAATTTCCCATAAAATGTTTGTTAATTATTCCATTCACAACTTAAGTATCTTGCTGTACTACTTGTTAGCAAAGTATTAGTGTCAGAAAACAAGCTTGCTCTGCTATATGCTGGGATAGTCTTGCTGCATTATGAATTTGCTCGATACTTGACATAAGGCAGGCAGCAACTGTTATGACAGAATCTCTTCATAGTTTGGGATGTACTAGACTTTCATGTTTTAATTAATTTTATTTTGACTTGCAGTGTGGACTGATTTTCTTTTAGTTCTGGCTTTATGTAATAGCTTAAGTTTAATTTTTATAATTTTGTGAAGTTCAATTATTTGGCTGAAATAATTGTAGCAATATGATAAAGTAATTACGCATTGACAATAAACTGTTTTATTTTTCAAAGTATTGTAAATATTTTTGTGTAATGTTTTTGAAATAGTTTTCACTTTAAAACATGAGCCAGAGTGATATCATACAATGTAATGTCAAAATTGACATTGGCTCAAAAACCAGTGGCTGTTTAGTCCAGCATATGAATGTAGGTAATTTGATATTTTACTATCAACCATCAGTATAAGTGTCTTCCAGAAATCTGTCAAGTTAACTTTCTTTCAGATTTATTGTTGAGATTACTGCCATATCTTTCCTGTACATTTTTGCATTCGATACAAGTCTGCAGCTAATATATAGGTCTGAACTCAGTCATCTCTTATTAATTTGTCATAATTTCATCACTGTAATGTGTTGCAGATTTTAATACATCGGCCACCAGATTACTCAAACTATCTGATTCTTGGCGGACTGTTTGTAACCATTTCATCTCTAGTCTATCTCAAACGCCGCAATCTGGAGTTCTTTTACAACAAGTCGGCATGGGCAACGTTCACTCTGGTCTGTTGTTTGTTACTGTCTGTTACTGGCTTATCTGCTTGACGAAATAGCACTTGGTATAGCTTCTACCTCCACTGTCATTTTTTTATTATTGGTTGTTTATACGAATCACCGTTGACAATGAGTTATTCTTTACAAAATCCCTGGATCTGGATGGTTTATGTATTACTTTGAGGGTTATATATACATTGTACATAGGTGGTTTTAATGTTGATGATTTTTTTGTATTTTTTTCTGTTGTTATGATACACATTGCACGTGTTATTCTAAATTTTTCTGTGGACATTTCAGTAGGCAAACCGTTCGTCCATTTTTCTGTTTTGTATGAGTTCCTAACTCCAAAGAAAAAGGCACGCAAAAGCCAAAATTGGCAGAAATAACTGGTGTGCCAGTTTGACCAAGGACAGATGCACAGCAACACCCAAGTTGTAGCCTCTTATGTCGGCTATACAATAACATGCTTTAAAGTTTGGGACTTTTTAGTGAATAACTGTACTTATTTTACATCTCCAATTTGTCCTTTCTGTGGAAGTGGAAAGAAGATGCTAAACATTCGCTTTTCTTCTGTCTAAAGTAGGCAGCAGAATGCCAACAGTTCTTTGGTGACTCCATCGACATATCAGATGTGTTCCAGAATAGCGACAACCTAGTGGAATTGCTCATCACTTCAGAGCGTTTGTCTCTCCGCCCCATACAGGCAGCGCCTAACTGTCTCGTCAGGACAACAACAACTTAATTTTGTGTGAATTATGAGAAAACATTGATATTAGAAAGTGCAGTCTGTGGTATAATTGGTTGAAGGCGGTGCTATTCATGATGACATCGGGTCAGATGTGGAATCATATTCGAGCTCCACCATTCATGGAAAGCGATCCTCGCAGTGGCAGCGTGGTGAGTGATGATAGTTTTCTATTGTCGTGAATATGACAACATTGCAGATGTCACACTGCAGCCATTTCTGAATTACGTTTTACCAGTTGATGAAAACATAGGCAGGTTTCAGGTTAGTGTAATATTGAGTATGAAAACTTTTTGAAGAATTAATCTTGTAGATTGCTGTAGCTGTATTAACATTTTAACTCGAAATTTTACCAATTCATGTTATGAAATGTTCTGCGGCTAACTGCCAAGTTAAATGTGATTCTATTGAAAAATGACGAAGTTATAGATTTTTTTAATATGACTGCCTACCGATTTTTCAGCATTAAAAAATTTTCAAGCTAAAACACCAATTCAGTAACATTGTTGAAACAACACAGTTAACTAATGATCAGATGCCAGAATTCCATTGTCACTGTGAATGTTCGAAGTGTCCACCACCAGCTCCAAGCTACAACACCAGCCTCCAGTCGCTTAATTTGATAATTTTTTTTACAGCCTTGTCGATCGATCTTTGTGATAGGTTGCCCCAGATAATTTGAAGCGATTCCTTGAGTTTAGCGATTGTTTTTGGCTTTGTTTTAAGCTTGCAGTAAGCCTCCAACATTGCACCCCATACGTGAGAGTTTACTGGGTTTATATTTGGCAAATTTGGAGGCCATTAGTTTTTTGTGATAAAATCTGGACTGTTAGCCCACAGCCAGTTCTGTGCACTGTGCACTGTGCATGCTGGTGCATCATACTGCTGGAAGATGAATTCGGTAGACAGCCAGCGATTGCTATAAAAGAGCACTAATTTAGTGATAATTTATAAACAAAATAAATATCAAAACGTCACTGTGACATTCTCAGTAATAATGTGGTAACTGGGTTTTGAAAAATAAATAGAATAGCATTTTTAATTTGAACATTTTTAATGCTGAAAAATTGGTAGGCAGTGATGTTAAAAAGTCTATACATAACTTCGTCCTTTTTCAACAGAGTCACATTTTACTTAAATGTAAAGTGCTTTAGTAAATAAAGCTGTGCAATTTTAAATTAAAATTTTGAACAGTTGCTGAGAAAATAGCAAACAAGAAATTTGAGCTAATGCTCACGAGATGCACAAAAGCCTATAGCAGTTTCTGTTTGCAAACTGTCAGTCTATCTCCAGCCATTTCATCGCAGTTTATTCTTGGAGTCTGCGCTGCAGCCGAAGATTGCAAAATCAATAAAAAACCTTTTTTTGGAAGTTCAGGGTCTTTCAAAGTCATCGATGTTGATACCACTGAAAAGCTTGTCACTAGTGCTTGTTGTATTAGGCAGCATGCCCATGCCTATCTGCGACCGTTTTCACGAAAGACTGGCCAACAATGCTAAAATAACAACTTTTACGAGGGTACCTCTCTTTTTGCTCTCTTGTGCAGGTTTCCTTAAACCTAGAAAATCCAGACTTGAACTGTTGAAATCTACGTTCAATGCTGAAAATTTTGTGTGCAGCTTGTCCATGTCTGTTTCAATTGGTTTCAGTGCAATTCGCTCTTGAAATGAGTCTCGCAGCCCGAAATCACCAAAAAATCCATTAAAAATCTATTTTAGCATTCCAGGTCATCTAATGTCATTTAATTCGGTTTCAATCGAGAGCCAGTGTACGACTTCCTATTAGTGATTAATAGTAACCTAGGTCCTATATCGGACCATTATTGAGATACAGCGTCTTATTGGCTAAAAATCGCAAATTTTTCCCATCGTTTTCTCATATAGCGCTCACGTTCAGGGTGACCCCTTTCGAATTTATGGAGAAGCTTTACGGTCTCTGAAAATAAAGTCTTCCAGGCAGCCGACCGTGAAGATTTGGTGATCCTAGCTTGTACCGTTTTTGAGTGATACACCCGTGTGACAGACAGATGGACAGACAGAATTGCGATGGCTAAGACACACTGAAAGCAGTAGCTGCTTTTGCACCTAAAAACTATAAGGGGCTACTATTTTGCCACACCCCATAGATGGCTAGTTACATTCTGAGATGATTTACTCATCTGCAAAGTACTAGCCATTCTTTTCATCTATTGACTTTGTTGTTCACAGCAAACACTGCCAAACAGGTTAACCACTGCACTAAGCCATGACTTGTTATTACATTGTTGCTGTTTATTTGTCTTTTGCAGATATATGTTCACCCATGGTCCGACTCACAGCTTATTGCTGAGACATATATTGTATTTGCACTCAGTATCCTTGTAGCCTGTCCTTCACAAGACAGATAGTGCAGCATTTTCCAATAATTGGGGTGCAGTAAATGTACATAGTTATACCATTTATAACTGTGTCATTTGGTAATTAGTCTGTGTTTTTTGATCTCATCAATACTTATAGGCATTACGTCTTATGGAAGATGTGTCCTTTAGTGCTTTGATACTGTTGGTTGGCTGGCAGAAGCCATCCAGCCTTTAAAAACTTTTCTTTGAAACACCAGTATGAGAATCAAGATAACCGGGCTTAGGTTGTATTCACATAGACACGAGTACAAGTACAAGTCCAGGCTTCGGCTTATAGCTTGTTGAAGCTTCACTCGTATGAGTGGAGTGTTTACGGTGACCTGTACGAGCACATAACCAAATGTATGTCAGCCATGTTGAATGAAATCGAATTGAGGAAATGCTTCGCGAATAAAACAACGATATTCCACTACAAAATTACTATTTTCACTAACTGCACACTTCTAACGATGAACAGTTTTACAAAGATGTTAGTTCTGATGTCAAATATGCGCCTTAGCTTTTATAAATTATACTAATGCTATTTACAAGTAGTTAACTTCGCACGGGTTGGATGAAAACACGACCTGCATGGAAACAGGTAACCCATACTCAAACATATGTGAACAGCTGCCATTGAAATACGCGCAAACTTATGTTTGCCAGAACTTGTATACAGGAACCCGGACAGTGTTGGTATTGTAATGATGTCTACTATCTGTGTGAATGCAGCCTAACCCAAGGTATTTTGGAAAGTGGTCATTGAACAGTAGGTGCATGTCATGTGTGTGTGCACTTGTGAATTTTGAATTTGCATTTTGGTTGATGTGGAAAGTTTTATTTAGAACAGTGGCATCACGGCATGGAAAGGTATAGGGGCAGTTTGCCCACCCTAAATATTTGGCTGTCAGAAAAATTGTTTTATTCTGAAAATTTTTGAGAAAAAAATGCAAAATTTGGGCTTGAAACTCCAATTTTGGGGAAAAGTAGGGGTAAAATTGGAATTTTAAGCATCCATAATACTTCTGTCGGAAATATGCAGCTGTCTGTTGAAACGGAATTTGTAGCATATGTCGGAAAATTGTAACTTTCTGCCAGACCTACTTTGATCACTGATTCAGAACATGAGTAAGTGCCTAAAAAAGGTAAAGGTAAAGGTGTTAATTTGTACAGCGCATCTCGCGTACAACACCTCTAATGCGCTTTTCGTCACTAACCCGAGCCGCCAGCCACACAGCCACCACGTGCAGCCTGCAGACACAGGCTAACGCAGCGGCCGGCTAGGCAGCCCCAGTCAGCTGTACTAAGGTCACCACCTTTCGTAACCCATATAAATGAGTTACTGCTCATTTTACCATCCCACGGAGGGTAGAAAGCTGAGTTGACCTAGCTGGCAGGCTTCGCACCGAGATGGTTTACCTGCCCGCAAGCAGTCACCCATCGCAGTACCAACCAGGCCCGGTGTAGAGTAACTTCATTTCATTGCAGTTTCATGTATAAAATTTTTGTATTTATTACTGATCACAGTGTACACTGTATGTGTGAATTTTCCATAACAGTAGCGCTGCAGATGCTGCTGTTGTCTCTGGGTTCATTTTGCTTGGTGAAGCTCGATCGATGAAGTCGCATGTCAGGAAGAAACGTGGTCTGTGTCTAAATATAGCTGTAATCATACAGTGCTGATATTAACAGGCAAAGATATCACCATGCTGCTAGCACAAGATAAGATCGATCCAGCTGTGCACGTACAGCACTTACTTGCCTTTATTTTGGTTGAGTGTTTGCTTTTATATTGGCTGGCATCGAGTACATTAAGGCCAAGCCATGTTAATGTGAGATATGCGTCATTTTCTTGAGTTTTTTTATCACGCCTGGTAAGCTTGGTCTTTGATCTTTGGAGCTGAAAATCAACACACTAGTTACTCTTGCTGACAGAACATTCACACCGATGCTGTTTTTTATATGCTTTTTTGCTTTCAACTTAAAAGCCTGTATGGACAGATGGACGGATTGCCTGTAATTGTATTGCAGCCTGTTATCCCAGTTGCTGTAAGAATGATGCAAGTAGGTTTAATGTTTGTAGTAACTGGGAAAATTTTGTTGCATGATGAAGTTGCTTGTTTTTTGTTGACAGTTGTTGCTATATGTGCTGTTGGCTCCGTTGTCTTTTTCTTCAGCGTTCTGTTGTCTGTCTTCCGATCAAAACATGAAGGATATCCTTACAGGTATACATTTTTGATGTTATTTTTGAAAACTGTTTTTCAATTTGATCACGGATGGATGTGTGTGGATTGACATTTGTTGTATTTTCAACTATGGGAATACAACTGATAGCAATGTTGTTAACAGCGGTTTTCATACAGTTGAATACCATACTTATCAAGGCCTAGCGAGTAGCGATTGGTCTCATCATCATCATCATTGTAGTGAACCTAAGTACAAAAAAGTTTAAAATTTTTTTGGCATAATCACTGGCTTGAGCATATATGAGCATGTTAAAACTTCGTAAAGTGATTTGCTGTTTTATATAGTAGAATTATGGATCACTGGCATAGCCAAGGGAGGTCCAGGGGGTCCATCAGCCCCTTCTGCAATCCCACCGATATTTATTGTATTTTCAACTTCGGGGAAGGCTTCTGTGCAACTTCTGAGCGTGTGCTGTTTTAGCATCATTAGGTAAATGCATTTTTGCAACTGTTACAACTTACATTATGTGCAGTTTCAGCAGGGGCGGCCTTAGCCAACCAGCATCCTGTTTCAGCAACACATCGGAGTCAACCTAACCTCCAATTCCCCTTCTTCCCTGTTTCTCCTCCTTTTCTTTTCCAATTTCTTCTCTTTCCCTTCCATCCCTTCCTCTGCCCTTCCTCTTCGTGATGCAGTTCCCGTAAATGCTTAAAACCAGTTAGGAGTTTGGAAGAGCGCTGTAAGCTTCTCCAGCAGGGTCTGGGGCAGAACTCTGGCTGCAGTTACATTCTGCTGCTTCACTGTATGCTGGTGGCAGACATCTGATTGCAGTATTTCTGGTTTGTTGGTCAGCAACTCAGTTAGTACTACAGTGAGGGCACAATGAAAGTTTTTCAAACCAGCAAGTTAATTTGTATTGAATTTTTAGGGTCCAAAATGTTGGCCCCCTATAATTGGCAGCCCTGTTTGGACAAACATTTCCAACATGTCTAACACTGGTCCTTGAGCTTCAGTAGTATTTGGAAGAGAGTTGAGAGGATTGATTGATGTACTGAGGAGCTGTGATGATTAAGGTGACATGTCATGATTTTGTGTCGTTGCAGTTTTTTACTGAAGTGAAAAGTTGCATCTGAACCTAGACAGTCGTATGCTTTATGATGTTATCACACAATGTACATCGTCAAGATTTTTAGCATAGCTCTTTTTACACTTGCAGCGTTATAGAATTTTTTGGTACAATATGCTTGACATTGCATCAGTATTACTATGCAGTGTTCTTTTAAAGACTTGTTTCAAACATGAACGTCGGGAAGTAATTGATATCGAAATTGCTGACTGTTTTTTTATTATGTCTGTCAAGCAGTTATGTGTTGGCTCATTTTGTGTTTCTGTGAACAGGTTTTTTTTAATTTGTTGCGCAGTTTTTATCGAATATTTTCTAGCGTGCACTTAAAGACGAAAGCAGCTGCAGAATATTAACTGATGACACTGTACATGATAAAGTTAGAATAGCATATAATTCTATACAAAATGGTATATTTAGCACAATTATGT
>Ga0056128_1007648_pt1 | contig 13633 bp, 13 predicted proteins | sample WorMetLIZISLAND2_FD_71113 | JGI IMG/M metagenome (GOLD analysis project Ga0056128, IMG submission 71113) | Marine gutless worms symbiont microbial communities from Max Planck institute for Marine Microbiology, Germany - Olavius geniculatus... ... | reverse complement strand
TCCAAGGTCATTAAATTCGGCGCCAATCGAAAGCCAGTATACGATTTCCTATTAGTGATTAATAGTAACCTAGGCCTTATCTCGCACCGTTACTGAGATACAGCGAGTCAATGGCCAAAAATCGCAAATTTTGCCCACCCACTCTCATTTAGGATCCTCGTTCAGGGTGACCCCCTTTGAATTTATGGAAAAGCTTTACGGTTCCTGAAACTAGAGTCTTCCGGGCAGTCGACGGTGAAGATTTGGTGATCCTAGCTTGCACCGTTTTTGCCTGATCCACCCGTGTGACAGATGGACGGACAGACCGAATTGCGATAGCTAAGACGCGCTGAAAGCAGTAGCTGCTTTCGCGCGTAAAAACTGTAGTAATCTAAATGAACACAGCAACAATTGATATACAACGACATAACCATTACAGCTGTACCGAATAGCAGATTGTACTAGTCAGCTGTCTTCGATAATGAATTATTCGTATTTGCAGGGTGGCCACTCTCCAGTCATGATCAAATTCCTTAACTTTTCCCTGACTTTTCCAGACATTTTAAGGGAACATAGACGGAGTATCGTCCCTCGCAACAGTAGCGATATGACGTCTATAGGCAACAATTTTAATTATTTTCCAGAAAATTAACTGACCAAATTTAGTGCAGTTTAAACAATAAAGGCAAACAAAAGCGGTTTACTAGCACCGCAAATTTAAAAGTATGGGAGTACAAGTCTGAGAGCGAAGCGAGCAAAAAAATGGAGTTGAACGCAAATATTCAATTAGTAATGAATAGTTTTGGGACACTTTACCTGACAAGATTTTTTCCCTGACAGTTTAACGAAAAGTCTTTTAGTTTTTTCCCTGACTTAACATAATCCCTGACATTTTCCTGACATGTTTCAAATTCCCTGAAATTTCCAGGTTTTCCAGACATGTGGTCACCCTATATATGGTATATTTATAACATTACTATTCGGCTGAATACAAATACACTATTCAGCCTAGTACTTGAGCCGAACAGATTATTCGGTATAGCCCTTATTATAATCATACCAGATTGCAAAAGTTGAATGCGACAATGAGAACTAAACCTACAGACCTCAGCAAAGTTGGCCTGGTATCGCTCGCAGAGCTCTTGCAGAATACCAGTTCCAATGTTCGGTGCATTCAGCGCAATACGCACAGCATCTGAAACCAAACACCTAACATCATGTCATACTCGCTAAAAAACAGCTTTTGACGATTTGTATGCTGGCCTGTTTCAAGAGCCCAGATATGCTTTCACGTCAAGGGTGAATTTCTCTAAATCACTGATATAATTCGGACTTCAGTATTCTTCCCAAGTTAATCACTAATTCATAATGATGGTGGGGAAAATGAGATCTGGGTTGCAGTTACAAGCGACAGTCCATCACTTGAATCTTTAGCCAAAAACGTAATGTAATTACGACCTGATATCCTTTCCAATTCAAACTTAATTCAATTCACATATGAAGTAACATTTTTCACGGTGTCAATGTTATAACAGTACTAGCTTTTTAACTGCAATTAAATCCCTAATGCATCAATAAACACTAGCTGGTTTTTCAACATATTTAATCACATAATCAAGTAATCATCAATGAGATCGAAATGCAAGGCCACACATGAAACTGATGCTTGAAAAAATGCACAATAAGACACTGTACTTGGACAATCAAAATTTAAGTAAAATGATAACAAAAGCTTCCACAATTATTCCAAGCAACAGAAAAACAAACAAAATAGTAACAACAGATATTACTGCACACTCAATATTCACAACAATGTGGATTACGTTACAGGGTGGCCACTCTCCAGTCATGATCAAATTCCCTGATTTTTCCCAAACATTTTAAGGGAACATAGATGGAGTATCGCCCCTCATAACAGTAGAGATATAAAAATGCACTTATTTCTCTCTGCAACACTCATATATACAGACATATCTATGACAACTACATTCTCCAGGAAGCCACAAGTAAGTAAATGCCATAACTCTACCTGCATGTAAGAAATGCAATTTCTTCTTTCAGACAGCATCTGATGAACAACTTTATCACGTAAACAACTCCATTGTTGCATATTTCTGTCTGAACAATACTCGCGGCAACTGAATAATTGTAATAATTCATTTTCCCTGACTTTTCCTATTTTCTTTGACTTTTTGCTGACCACTTTTCAATTCTCTGACTTTTCCAGCTTTTCCAGGAAAGTGGCCACAATGACGTTAAGGTCGACTGTCATCGAGTTACTAAATTTCAAATAAACAGACTGATGAGGGTACCAAATGGTGGTTTCAGCTGGAATGAAGGAGTGAGAAGAATGACGTATTCTACACAGCAAAGCAGCAAATGAAACGAGAAAACCAGTTCACTTCTGCCGCCTCTCTGCTCGCGTGACATAGCTGCAAATGACATCACAATTCCACGTCAAACTACCTACACCGTGCTTCTCAATTTTCCGTGCATTTTATGCACTTCACTTAGTTTACTGCATCAACAATGTAGGTTGCGTGAAGAAAAACATTGGACAACCTGCAAAAAGCATGAGCGGTCCTTACAAAAAGTAGGCTGGAACTACAAAAACTGCCAGTAGTAGGCAACGGAGTTTCTTTTTCCAAGTGGCTTCATGCATGCCATTTATCTTAAATACAATGGCCAGTAAGGCCCAGCATCCTTAGACAGTAGCACTGCTTGACAAACTGCAGATTAAGCTCTTTTATAAAGCAGAAGCTGGGCCTAGATGCAGAACAAATTAAGCGCACTTACATAACTGTTATTTTTTCACAATCAAAGCCAAACACACAAATTAAATGTACAGTTCTACATCAAAATAAGAAAATCAACACATTGTAATCAATAACTGTCACTACATTAGCTGAGGTATCTCTGATTAAAGTGCACTATACCATAAAATCGCTCAAATGATGAAGAGCCAAAACAAGATGATGTTTCATGACTTTTGGCTCTAAACAGTCTCTGCTCTGCTGACATCAACCAAAAATTTTGCAAAGGCCAAAATCTGCTAACAACTTGCCAAACCTTAATTCACTAAAAATGGTCTGACACCACTCCTACTACAGCCCGGGTAAAAAAAACCTAGTACATTCCAAATTAACAAAAGTTTGAGAACACAGCAACAGACCCAGTACCTGATATAAAAACACCTTAGAATACAACATGATTCTAAAAAATACAAAAAATACTAGATCATAAGGCAACATACATTTGGTATAGATGAAGAGTATCCAGCAGAACTTCAGGCGTTCCTGGTAGCCATCATCTCTGCAGCCGAGGGCACTGAAACGACACACGTTCAGAGTGCACTATGATACAGCAGCAAACACAATGCTATGACAGCAAGTGTTGTAAAATATCAGCTTACTGCAATGTGCCACCCATAAACTGGCAACTTCAAATACAACAAGAAGCCCAGCTGTCGCTAAGATAGCTGATTATACTGGTTGTCAGTGACCTTCAAGGTCATCCAAGGTTGATGATTTTCATGTCATTAGAACACCAATATGCAACTTCCTATCAGTGATCAATAGCAATCTAAGCCCTATCTCGCACCATTTAGCCACAACAGTGCATAATGGCCTTCGAGGTCTTCCAAGGTCAATGATTTTCATCTAATCTAACGGGCGTATGCCACTTCCTATTAGTAATCAATAGTAATCTTGGCTGTATCTTTCATCGTTTCCAAGATATGACCAGTTTTCCGTTGAAAACACACATTTTTCCTACCCCCCTTCATCTAGCCCCCAATTTCAAAATGTTCCCTTTGGAGTAAATTGCTGAAATTCTGCATGCCTGAGTTTCACACAAATGGCTAATTATTCGTGCAAAATGTTTTTACTATGACCTACCTGCAAGGCAGGGTACATCCGTCACGGATGGATGGACAGACGGGCAAACAACAATCATGCCAATACCTCGACCACTACTCAAGTACGGTCAGATAAAAATATCAAATTACTGTGATATGACATCGATGACATAGCAACTTCAAATACAAAATGCAATGGTAACTTTCAAAGCTGGCAAATTACAGACTTACTTAGTAACAAGTTGAAAAACCACCAATATAAAAACAGCAATGATTCCAAATGTAAAAGTCAGAGACCAACTTACTCTCCATGGACAGCAGAGATGTCTTTTACAAATATCTCTTCAAACATGCTATACACGACACAATAACACAAAGACACATAAAAAAACATGCCGTACAATTACTGATCGTGCTATAGCCATGGTTCCTACTACTCTGCAGAATACATTTTCCCTGACTTTTCCCTGACTTTCCAAAACAAAATGAATTGTTTTCCCTGACTAATTTGTTCATGCGAAATACCAATGCTGGCTTTCAATCACTTGCAATAACACTAGAAACAAGGCGGCAGAACAAATGAAAAAGTAAAAGTATAAATAATCTGCGAGCGAAGCGAGCAGAAAAAATTTTCAACTGCTGTATGCAGTGTGCGTGCAACAGTTCTGTTTTTTTCTGCATCTTTGTTAACTTTTGCACCATGCTACTTTTGAATTCATTGACTTCCCCTGACCGTCTGGATTTTCCCTGACTTTCCTTGACTTCTTAAAATTCCCCGACTTTCCCTGACCGTAGAAACCATGTATAGTTTGAGTTTCTCAACAGCAAATATCAATAGTAGGTCGTCTTTCCGAACTGTCAAAAGACAGCATCCAATAGCTCATAACAATCTCTGGCAAATAGAACTATTTCTGCTTCAAACAGGCCTACGTCGATGCTGTATGATACAGTAAAGCTCACTTTACTACGCAAATAATTGACAACTGAAGTACAGATGTCATAGTCCATGTGCACTGCACTTGTGTGCATCAGATTCAATGTAAACACACAAAATGCAATGCAAATTTGCGACATAAAAAACAAACAAACAACCAGCAACCACCAACACTGAAACACAACTCGACATAATGCCTAGTAAAGTTATTACACTCAGCCATGAACAATACCTCATTCCAAATATAGCGCATCCCTGGTACACAGACGGGACTGTAGAATTCAGTACGTTGTAACCGAGTGTACATTTTAACCGAGTCCGTTATAACGAAGTTTTACTGTATGCCACACATGAAGGAGAAATTCCTACCCACAGAAAAAAGGAAATAACAAGATCTATTAAGAACATTTCTAAATAATCTTGGAACACTGTCTTACGTTTCCAGCTTCTTGAAGAGTGGGCAGGCGATGAGGAATTTCCGTTCCACATGCAACAGATGTTGCAGTACAGCATCGCTCATGGTGTAGCGCGCACTGTAGCGGTCTTTCAGCATCTTCATCGACTGAAAGAAATCTCCAATTCTACGCACACAAAACTCCACATTTAATACTCTCATGCAGACACATAATAAATGAATTAGATCAGAGTGGCAAAATGTCATGACTGGTTTTATTTCCTATCTCTCACCAGTGTTTGCAGTCAATAACTGTCAATAATCTTATGCTTTAGCACAACAACTGAAACACATCTTCAGTTTGTCCATGACAAGCAGAACATAAGTCATGAAAAAAGTGCATTTGAACATGGTCTAGAGTGTATTATGCCTCATTACACTTGCATAATGCACACAAGATCATCACAAAACATATAATTATATCTCTATCACAATGTCAGGCTTTATGGACTTCATAATGGCTGTCCTAATGGACCGAATACCAGCTACTGTGAATCCATACATCTTTCTGCCCATCCATGCTGTCTTGTGCAGGCCCCATAACTCAAAAAAAAACAAGGCACAGAAAAACCCCATGTGTGCCAATTTTCAGCTCAAAAGATTACAAGAAATTTGAACTAATGCTCACAAGACGTCGAAGGCTTATAGCAGTTCCTGTTCGCAAATTGTCAGTCTATCTCCAGCCATTTCGTCACAGTTCATTCTTGGAGTGTGTGCTGCAGCCAAGGATCGCAAAAATCAATAAAACCCCTTATTTTGGAAGTTCAGGGTCTTTCAAAGTCATCAATGTTGATACAACTAAAATGGGTTCTATGACACTTCATCGCATGACACTTAATCATGCGACAGTTCATCGGACGACAGTTCATCGTGACGACAGTTAAATGCAGTGACAGTTAAACGCGTGTAATTTCATCGCGCAACACTTCATCGGGTGAGTAGTCGTCCATGCATCCAGCACCGAAATTAACCGTAATTAACCTCACTCTTGGTCGACTGGCAGCACACCTATTATTATTGAATTATTATTGAAGCACTATATAAAGTCAGTTCGTCAAAAACTAAAACATGTCAGTTCAGCACACTGCGGCCCTGCGGGGTCCGTCGGCATCGCTCGCAGCACCAAATGCGTCAAAGGGTGGCACCACGGGCTACAGACACTGTTCCGGTGTCACCACCAGACCATATGGACTTTCATGAGCAGGATTCAGCAAGACATTCAGTGCCAAAAAGGTCTGTTTCTTCAAGGCACAGCGGGAGCAAGTCATCTGTCGAAGTAAAGTTATCGGGCACTGAACGACTGTGTGACCCGAGCCGTCGCAGCGTATGGTCGCGCCGAAGTACTGGTTTATCTTTGTTCTATCGCGCACTTGTAAAGTAATTTTGTGTTAAGTTGAGTTTGCTGGGAATAATCGTTTCTCAATGTCAAAATGTTCTGTTATTGTGTTTTGTCATTTAATCCATACGCGTGATTAACAGTCGCGCGATTAACTGTCGCTGAGATTAACTGTCGCCGCAATGAACTGTCGCGTGATGAAGTGTCGCCATACCGTAAAAAGCTACGGTAGTCACAAGTGCTTGTTGTGATAAACAGCATAGTCATGCCTATCTGCAACTGTTTTCACGAAAGAATGGCCAACAGCGGTAAAACTACGACTTTTACGGGAATACCACTCTTTGATGTCCTCATGTGCAGGTTTCCTTGATCCTAGAAAATCAAGACTTAGACCATCGAACTCAACGTTCAATGCTGAAAATTTCATATGCAGCTTGTTTACATCTATCTCAACTGATTTCTGCGCAATTCACTCATGAAATGTGTCTCGCAGCCCGAAATCGCCAAAAAAATCCATAAAAACCCCTATTTTGTCGTTCAAGGTCATCCAAGGTCATACAATTCGGTGGAAATAGAGAGCCAGTGCATGACTTCCTATTAGTGATTAACAGTAGCCTAGGCACTACCTCGCACTATTACTGAGATACAGCGACTTATTGGCTAAAAATCACAAATTTTTACTACCCGCCTCTTTAATGCCCTTGTTCGTGGTGACACCCTTCAAATTTATGAAAAAGCTTTACAGTTCCTGAAACTTGTGAAGATTTAGTGATCCTACCTTGCACCATTTTTGACTGATCCACCCGTGTGACGAACAGATAGACGGAATTGCGATGGCTAAGATGCGCTAAAGCAGTTGCTGCTTTCGCGTGTAAAAAATTGAGAACATAATCGTACAGTGCATCTCAGTGGATGAAAGTAACTAAGAGAAAGGCTGCACAAAGAACGAGCATCGAACCGATATGTATGAAGTAAACCGTACATTTTTACATAAACTGACATGCTCACTGCAACAAACTAAAGCACAATCAGAAAGGCACAAACCGAACGCCGGACTTTTGCAGCAGATCGGTGACAGAGATGGGCAGACCATCAAGCTGTGACCTCTGGGGATCCGCTGGACCGTACGGCAACCTTACGGACACAGACACATAAATAATCAAATAATCACAGAAGCCAGTGTTCAGCATCACAGCTATTGTGAATTCCATACATCTTTCTGCCCATCCATGCTGTCTTGTGCAGGCCCCATAACTCAAAAAAACAAAGCACAGAAAAACGTCATGTGTGCCAATTTCAGCTCTAAAGATTACAAGAAATTTGAGCTAATGCTCTCAAGACGTGCGAAAGCCTGTAGCAGTTCATGTTTGCAAATTGTCAGTCTATATTCAGCCATTTTGTCGCCGTTCATTCTTAGAGTCTGCGCTGCAGCCGAAAATTGCAAAAATCAATAAAAACCCTTCATATGAAAGTTCAGGGTCTTAAAAAGTCATCGATGTTGATACGAATAAAAAGCTCGTCTCTAGTGCTTGTTGTGATAGGCAGCGTGCCCATGTGTATCTGCAACTGTTTTCACGAAAGACTGGTCAACAACGGGGAAAATAACGACTTTTACAAGGGTACCGCTCTTTGATGCCCTCGTGCGCAGGTTTCCTTGAACTTAAAAATCGAGATTTGGACTGTCAAAATCTACATTCAATGCTGAAAATTTCATATGCAGCTTCTCCATCTCTATCTCAATTGATTTTGGCGCAACTCGCTATTGAAATGTGTCTCGCAGCCCAAAATCGCCAAAAGATCCATAAAAACCCCTATTTTGTCGTTCAAAATCATCCAAGGTCATCGAATTCGGTGGCAATCGAAAGCCAGTGTATGACTTCCTATTAGTGATTAATAGTAACCTAAGCCCTATCTCGCACCGTTATTGAGATACAGCGACTTACTGGCTAAAAATCACAAATTTTTCCTACCCCACTCTCATTTAGCATTTTCGTTCAGGGTGATCCCCTTTCGAATTTATGGAATTGGAAAAGCTTTACGGTTCCTGAAACCAGTGTCTTCCAGGTGAAGTGACGGTGAAGATTTGGTGATCCTAGCTTGCACCATTTTTGACTGATCCACCCATGTGACAAACGTATGAATGGACGAACAGACAGACAAAATAGCTGTTTTCGTACGTAAAAACAAAATACGTCCAAAAATGTGTCGACTAGTCCATGCACAATGCATGATTGAAATCGCTCAGATACAGCCAAAATTATGTCAAAGCCGCATTTGCTAGATAAGTTAAAGTAAAAGACAAAAATACTGACAAATTACAGACATAAAAGCCAAGAAAATCTAGCACACTCAGCTACATACACATAATTCAGAAGCATACCAGCAACATAGTCTCAAATGTGTCAAATGTTAAGACAATCATATATACCATACCTGGATGCAATGACATTGATATAAATGACACACACGTTCCAGTTATGCTTCTCCGTTGGCTACAAACATCATTTATAGGGTTTTATCAAATAACCACTTACACTTAGCATCAAATCTCACAATATATCATCGAGGCACTGTCAGTCAATGCCTCGAACAGCAAATCAAACAAGTTTTGGTAAGAAGACATGAGCATTGAGCATATAAATCATGAACATCTGCTTTTTCGATCATCACCACGTAAGAACAAGCACATACACTGTTTTAACAACAAACATGACTCTCAGTCAGATTACCAACACAGAGTAAAGCACAAATTCTAAAAATATTCCATATTTTGTGGTTTTTTCACTACAGTATTGTACCTTAAAACTTTGCCAAACAAAAACAATATGAGACTATATTTCATGCACGACTCCCACTCAAATGATTGGGAAAACTTTTCATGTCTTATAAAGCAGAATGTCATACTTCCCAAAGCATCATTCAGTTTCAGTTGTTAATTAACTGTGCAGTTTTTCAGTCACCACAGATGATGTGAACAAAAGACTGAAGGCAAATGGCTTTCGGGACACTGCCGGAAACCAACATTATCAAAGAAGCGAAGGATTACAATTAGAGATAAAGTATCAAAGTAAAAGTAATGCCAAGAAAATTAGAAAAATGCACATAAGAACACAGTGTTTACAACCTACAAGAAAAGCCATGCTAACACAAACGGGAACGCGCAATAGGGGTGCACGTTTGAAAGTCCCGTAAAACAAAGTCTAAGTCAGTCGCCAGATGACGCCAAATGACTACAGTGTTTTTACGCTACTGCTTTCAGCGCATCTTAGTCATCGCAATTCTGTCCATCCATCTGTCTGTCCATCCATCACAAGGGTGGATCAGACAAAAATGCAGCAAGCTAGGATCACCAAATCTTCAGCGCAGCTGCCTGGAAGACTCTAGTTTCAGGAACCGTAAAGCTTTTCCATAAATTTGAAGAGGTACACCCCAAACGAGGGCGCTAAATAAGAGGGGATGGGCAAAATTTGCTATTTCTGGCCAATAAGTCACTGTATCTCAGTAACGGCGCGAGATAGCGCCTAGGTTACTATTAATCACTAATAGAAAGTCGTACACTGGCTCTCGATTGGCGCCAAATTCAATGACTTTGAACAACCTTGAATGCCAAAATAGGGGGTTTTGTAGATTTTTTAACGATTTCGGGCTGCGACACAAGTCTATATCATTCACAAGGTGGCGCCACGCTACTATCGTTATGCGATCCAGATAGAGAATTTGGTATGTATATTAACTTAGCGTGAACACCCCAATTTTCAGCTAAACTACTGAACCGGAACTGCTATAGGCTTTTGTGTGTCTGGTGAGCATTAGCTCAAATTTCTTGTACTCGTACTCACCAGATGGTGTGACCTGTCTCGCTCAGCCAATGCCGTTTTGGCTGAAAATCGCAAATTTTTCCCACCCCCCTCTCATTTAGTGCCCTCGTCCGGGGTGACCCCCTTTGAATTTATGGAAAAGCTTTACGATTCCTGAAACTAGAGTCTTCCGGCAGGCAGCCGACGCTGAAGATTTGGTGATCCTAGCTTGTCACCGTTTTAGACTGATCCACACATGTGACAGACAGATGGACAGACAGAATTGCGATGGCTAAAATGCGCTACCGCAGTAGTTGCTGTTGAGCATAAAAAGCAGCTAAAAGCTTACCTCAACTACTCCCAAGCTGTACAGTACCGACATAAGCCTCTTGACTGCAGAAGTAGTATTGTTTGGCAGCTGAAGTCGTGTACAGAGATCATCTAATTCTGAGTCGTCTTGAGCCATAAGATGCTCTCTACGAACAGTGCATAAAAACCATACCCATGGTAAATCCTGCATTTCTGTAACATTCTTGCAAATTTATGTACCTCATACGATGGTAACACAAGTTTTAATGCGCAGTGGCATCAAAAGTAGCAGAGAAACAGTAGATTTTTGAAAGGTATTTAAGAGCGTCAATAAAGAATAAATTGTGTCTCTCAGACAGTCAGGCAATTTATTCACACTACTGAGTACTAAACATATTCATTAAAATAAATAAATAAATTGCCAGTTGCAATGATGAAACAGAACAACAGCACTGAACAAAATCATCAAGAGCCTGCAAAGTACTGCAATACAATACAAAAAATTTATGTAGCACAGTGACACTACCGGGTAGAAGTTTCTAATGCACTGTACATCAAAGATAGCACAGAAAGAGGAAATTTTTAGCAGTATTTTACAGTTTCAATAAAAACAGTCGATAGCCGTATCTCACAGAGAGTCGGGCAATTTATCCAAACACTAGACCCAGACACCGAAAAAAGTGGGCACTGTAGCCTGAGGACTTCAAAATGGAAAAGCCAACTGAATGATGATTGAGGATCTGCTACTTCGGAATATGTGCCAACTTCAGTATGTTGAAGGCACCAGCACGGTATGGTAGATACGTGATGGTGGACTGGTGCAGATGTAGGATAAAAACAAGTGCTTTGACATGTTAAAAAGAGCTATGTAAATGAGAGGGATTGCAACTCCCAGTTCACTGCAGTGTTGCAGCAGAGTACCTCGACTGTCTTGATTGTCTGCCATTCTGGGGTACGGCTAAAAAGCGAAATGCGGATCTGCAGATGTCGGACGATGGTAAAATGTGGATCGGCGAATGTGTGGATATGCGGATGTCACAACAATGTTAAGGTCAGGGTTAGGGATGAAGTAAAGTTTGGGGTTAAAATTAGGGTTAGGGATAGAAATAGGGTTATAAGATGGTTAAACTAATAAATTCACAGCTTAATTACAACGTTACCTGTTGCGACGTCCGCAGATCCTCACAGCCACTTTTTACCCATAGCCAAAAATGTCGCAACAAGTAACTCTGTAACTAAGCTGTAATTTATTTGTTTAACCATCTTTTAACCCTATTCCTAACACTATCTTTTATCCCTAACCCAACTTTTAACCCTAATCTTAACCCTAGATCCCTAACCCTGTTGCAACATTCACAGATCCGCACATCCACTTTTTACTGCCAAACACATAGCTCAGTCAGATACACTGCAGTGTCAATTTGTTCAAGATATTTCACCTTCTACCAAAAAACTACAAATATGCACATATATAAATGCAGATGATGACAGGCCATGAAAAAGTATGCCAGTTTGTCTATCTCTGCAGGCTCACTTGTAAAACCACTGTTCCCAATGTCTATAAACAACTAATCATCAAAATCAAGCAACTAAAAGATGAAAACAATAAAATACACAAAATATTAGTGCTATGGTCAGTTTGGCAAACTGAAATATTAGTGACCAAAATTACTACTGTCAGTTCGCCGAACTGAGTCGAAAGAATCCGAATTTACTAAAAGCAGAACTTTGGCGATCTGAAGTGCAGCTAATTGGACTACTAAAATCAGTTCAGCTGCATTGCTGTTAATTTCACACCGCCACCAGTACTGCATTAGAGATGGTAAGATTCACTAATTCTAAAGTAAAAAAAATATTAGAAGGACCTTTAATTCCGAGTTCTAGTAAACTCCTTGTTACCAGCACTGTCTGCTGAGATGAAATCTGCACAGGTAAAGAGTGACGCGATCTACTATGACTTGTGCAGAGCGACGCTCCTTCTTTATACAAGATGGACTGTAAAAATGATTCAGCATTACAATTCTTATTCATATCACTTCAAAATACTGAGAGGTCAAAAACCTTTCAGTTTACTCTGAGCGCGACAATGGCAGAACTGGACCATAATGGCTTGCTCGTGAAGTTTCAGCATGGACCTAAAATCTTACTGCACAACTTAGATTTATTAGTCCGCCCGAAAACGATAGTTTTCGGAAGGACTTCTGTTTTGCTGTGGTTTTCTTTCCTTTTTTTCGCCGCGTAATCTCCGAGCTCCGTCGGCCGATCGGCGAGAAATTTTGCATGATGCTCGGTGCTGCGTTCAATTTCATAATCCCGGTCCAAAATTTTGAAGGAGCCTCCCCAAAAAATTTTTAGGGGCCAAAAACATGCAAAATTTGGCCCGATTTCGGTCGACTTCGAAGTTTGGCAGTGAATATCTCCGGACCGGATGAAGATATTCAAAATCGGTGAGTTACTCGTTTGACAGCGATTCCTCCTGCGTTAGGCGAAACAAGTCCGGTGAAGATCGGTCCAGTAACCTTGGAGATCTAGATGTGAGTTTGCAATTTTTTTGGAAGAACATATTTCGACCCTAGGGGGTGCTGCGCCCCCAAATTTTTACATGCGCTGAGAATGACCAATTGGCTTAATACAGTTAATTTCGCGTTGAATAAAAATAATTGTGTGAACTTCAGTCCACTAACATCAGAGATTACGCGGCTCATGTTTACCTACCAAAATCAAATTTTTCAGAAGGCCATATTTCGACCCCTAGGGGGTGCTGCGCCCCCAAATTTTTACACGTGCTAGAGAATGACCAAGACTTACTAACGCACCTCCCACCGGGGACGGGGGCCCCCCTTACAACTTTTTCAAAAGGGGGTCAAAAATCGGCTTAAAATGTAGCGTATTAGCCGCGAGAACTTTGGAACCAAAGGGAGTAGCTTCATGAAACTTTGCCACGTGACGTGCTGCTACATGGGGGTGA
>Ga0056128_1007647_pt1 | contig 13634 bp, 6 predicted proteins | sample WorMetLIZISLAND2_FD_71113 | JGI IMG/M metagenome (GOLD analysis project Ga0056128, IMG submission 71113) | Marine gutless worms symbiont microbial communities from Max Planck institute for Marine Microbiology, Germany - Olavius geniculatus... ... | reverse complement strand
ATTTCACTGTATGCTGAATGAAAATCAACTTAAATTCATGCGTTACTGCCAATTTAGCATGATTTTAGGGGTAGGACAGATTTGTGTAAATCAGGCAAAGAATATTTAAATGCTGAGACATGCAAGTTGTACACTTCTTCTGTACACAATTTTGAAACTTTTAGCATATTACGCGTCTTTCCATCGATAAACATCGTTAAGTTACAAGAGCTCAAATATCGATGTAAAATCCATGTGTTACAGACAGATTTGGCAGAATTTCTGGGGTGACGAATATTTATGCAAATTGGCAAAGAATATTTAAATGCTTTAATATGCAAATTTGTTGTTTATTTTCTACAGCATTCTGAAACTTTTGACGTATCACACGTCTTTCTACTACTAACCATCGCTGAGTTATCAACGCTCAAACAGGTCCGGTTTTTTTGCCCACCCTGTACTTTCTTTTTGGACTTGTTTTAAGTGGCACTTGTCTTCATTTTCAGACAAGAACACACTACTGAGTTCGGTTAAGACATATAGTACATGCTGATGCATAAAAAGTCAATCAGAGATTTTGGAAAAGCTTCAGTCATTTCAGTGAAGTGTCGTCACATTGAACACTTGAAAATAGTGTTCATTTTTTTACTGCGATGATGGATGCTAATCATTTCCAAGACTTCCTGATTGCTCGATCTACGTAACGCATGTTCTACTTATTATGTGTCGCCCACTACAATGTTATGTCTTCTGTCTTTTGTTGTTGATGCGTATAGCACTTTGCATTTGTATGGCTCGCGGTTACTTTAAGACCATGTTGTGCGCTTACGTTAAATATTGCATATTTATTTAGAATGTTGTTTAATACAGGGAGAGTTGTTTATTTGATGTTCTTTGTTGGTTGAAATTTTGTGCTGCAACAAAAAAACACTGGCACAAACAATAGGCCTGTATCATTTTGAGTTTACAACAGTGCTAGCCTGCAATACGGGTTAAGTTTTCTATGCAGATCAGAACCAAACTAGAAATTTGAGGCAAAGTCCAACGTGAGTCCGCCCGGCGCTTTATGTCCGATTGGGGAAAATATTCAGGGGGGAGTAAAATTTCCCCGGTAGCGAAGTCACATGGTGCAAACTCAAATGTATTAGCATACGCAGAACGCGCACTGTTGACTTAGAGTAGGTAAACACTAGCCACGTGATCTCTGGTGTTGGTGGACAAAAGTTCACAAAAAAAATTTTTGTTCAACGCGGGATAGATTGCGGTTGATAATGCCATTTACCACTTGTCGATATCTCTATCCCGTCCAGAGATATCCGCAGTCAAAGTCGAAAGTTGTCATAAAACGTACTAAATTTTGGACGTTTTTGCTCACCCAAATTTTAAGTGGGCGGTGCCCCCCCAAAGTTGTACCCGCGTTATCACCCCAAACGAGCGGCACGTCACGTGGTAAAGTTTCATAAGGCTACTCCCCCTGGCTCCAATGATCTTGCGCTTAATACATTGAATTTTAAGGCAATTTTGGACCCCCACTTTGAAAAAAAGTTGTAAGGGGGACCCCTGTACTCAGTAGTGGGTGCGCTAGTAAGACTTGGTCATTCTGTAGCGCGTATAAAAATTTGGGGGCGCAGCACTCTAGGGGCCGAAATATGGTCTCCCGAAAAAGTCGATTTGGGTGGGTATGATTTCACATCGAGATCTCCGTAATTACTGCACCAAAGTCCACCGGACTTTTTTCACCGAACGCGGGAGGAATCGCGGTAGATCACCTATTTGTCCCGATTGTCCCGGAGATATTTGCCGCCTAAGTTTGAAGTCGTCCGAAATCGAGACCATTTGATTCGTCACTACCGCATTACTATAAAAGGTCCATCGTCACGTGCGTCTATCTTGCACCGTTATGGAGATATGGCGCCTCAACACAAAAAGAAAGACGGAAGAATGGAAAGAGGAAGGGGGAGAGGAAGGGAAGGGGAAAAAGGGAAAAGAAAGAGAAAGGTGAAGGAGAAAAAATGCAAATTTTGCATGTTTTGGCCCCTAAATTTTTTGGGGGTGGGCCCCCGAAATTTTGAACTGGCATTATAAAATTCGGCTTAGTACTGATCAGTGTGTAAAATTTCGCGCCGATCGGCCGACGCATCTCGGAGATCTCGCGATTGAAATAAATAAAAATAAATAAACATCTGCAGTAAAACATAAGTCCGCTCGGCAAGCTATCGCTTCCGGGCGGACTAATGAGAAGCGACCAGAGATCTCAAACTTCTGCCGAGAATAATGCTGCCACCTGGCGTACCACTGGCATCGTGGCCGCGAGGGGTAGGGGCAGTTGCCTTTTCCCCAAAATTTTGGGCAGTTTGGGCTGTCGGAAAATTTTCTTGACAGAGTTTTTGTCCAAAAATGCAAAATTTGAAAAAAAGCTGAAAAACACCTTTTCGGAAGTTTAGAGACAAAGTTAAAATTTTGAGCACTCAATTTTCTCTGTTCGAAATTTTTAGTGTCTGTCGGAAAATTGCAAATTCCTGCCTCGCCTACTTTTTTTTAACTCTGGACACCGTTATAGCTTACACAACAGACTCAGCATAGCTGCTTCATAGTAATTCTCTTAACAACATTTTGTGACTTTCTTAAGTCATACACAACCCTTCCAAGTTTTTGACAAACTTCACTCATAATTTTTCGTGTTATTTTGCATGCAAATGGAAATGTCCAAAACAACATCCGCTGTTCTTCGGCGGATTAACTAGATGTGGCATTGGCAATTTGAGGTTTCGGGTTGCTGAGGTTAACGCCGCTTTCAAGACAACTGATATCTGGGCTCATCAGTAACACTAAAGTAATTAACAACAAGTTATTGGCGGGGATTATGCTGCTAGGTCTAGTTTTACGTTTCGTGCAAATTATGAGTGGACTATTGTTACGGCAGCCGTTGCCTACTATTTGTACGGCAGTCATAGATTCAATTAAATTTTCTAGGCGGCGGCACTAGTGTCGCTCGCTATCGTTAGCGTAATGCAGCAGAATAGGATAAGGATTTGGGTTTAGGGTTAGGGTAGCGTATTTGAGAGAATTATGTGACGACTGACGATAGATAGACACCTAAACAAAGGCTGTAACATTCGTCATTAATTTCAGTCTACTGAAGACAAGCATGATTTATATACTGACTGGCGTTATTTGTGATACTCTAGCTGCTAGGGTTGATTTCGTCAATTGACCGACTGCCGTAAGGGCATGTTTCTGCGGCTGTACGCTCGTCGTACCGCCGCAGAGAAACGACCTTATGCAGTAGGCCTACCTACAGCCCTGTACGCCATCCCTTGGGTCCTTGCACGTACCGGCTAATGCCGCTAAGGACGGCTGCCGAAAAAAATAGCCGGGCCGGCTAGGACCGGCTATTTATCTTACAACCGGATGAATAGCCATTAGTTTATTTGTCCGTCTGTCGGATAAATATCCTGTGCCTTTGCGGCGCTGTTTGCTGCGATCGCAGTTTGACATTTTGTTTGGATGCTGGCTTCGATGGATCGAGTGATTTGAGAGAAAGTGGAAGAAAAAATTAAATCAGTAGCGAAACTAGACATCAGTCATTATTTCCAAACATTGCAAGACCTGCAGCAATAATTTATACCCACAATAGAAACACGTTCTGTGAACACGGCACGTTGATGAATAAGAATTTCTTTCAGCCTAACTTACCGCATCAAATTGAAATCGACAGCAGGCAATGTGTAGTAGGCCTAGGCCATGACTGTGATGATAACGTTATCAAACGACTCTGACCAAACCCTGATCCATCGTAATAGAATGAGAAAGTCATCAACGCAGTATTAATGCTGATTCCCTAGCTTGGGTATAAGTGTTTTATATAAAATGACGTATAGGCGTCAGTCTTCAGTCGTTCCCGCTGAAGCAACAGAAACTGTAGCTTGAACGTATAGGAATTACACTTAGTGTAAGTATATATTCACTTTATGCAATTTATAAGCTTATTGGTCTTTTGTTTGCTTTGCTCGTATTAGAATTTAGATGAACTGTGCATATTAACACGATATTTGTAATGAATGAGTTTTTTTAAATGTAAGCCTACAAAGTTAAAACAGGCGGCGTCGGATCGCCCAAAGAATCAGTCAAGTCTGTTAACCTTAAAATAATCTCACTGCTAATTACTAGGTTTGTACATCTACTTTGGAAATTTACCGTACCGTACCACCACCATCTTGCTTAGGCCTATCTGAGAAATTTATTCAATGCATTTTTGCCAAAAATTCTAGAACTATTGTTTAATCTACTTGGGGACTGAATCTGTGAACTCGGAATCGCCCGATAACCGTTCGGACTTAACGCGCACTGTGCCAATGAGTCACGGAGACAAGAAATTATATTTTGATTTGACTTGATTTGTGTTCAGAATCAGCGGAAATGACGAAGACACAAAAAGCGTCGATGTTGCTGCTTTTGGTTTCAATTGCTCTACTCAGCATAGGCCTGCGTGTCGGGGTATGCAATGCCTCAAAACGCAGTTACAACAATGCTGCTTGGGCGGAACTTCAGAACGACCCAGCAGCTGACTGGAGTCGATTCACCAACAGAGACACAGGCAAAGGTACGGCACAGAAGCGCGCCAAGGCTACGAATTTATTATACCGCTAATTGTCATAATATAAGTCGCACTGCGGGTTTTACTCGTCCTTTCGAATGTCCTGTACGGGCTCCTAGCACAACAAGAAGCCAGCTGTTGCTAGGGAAGGCCGACCGTATGGCGGGTTTGAAGGCCAGCGAATGTGAATCAGAGATAGACATGGATCGGGTCCATCCGCGGATCGGATCGGGTCGGGTTGGATCGGGTTGGGTCACGGGTCATATTCTATGCGATTTTGACGGGTCGGGTCGGGCAGCGGGTCAGACCTACTTTTACCGCATATTACAGTGTATGTGCATTATTTTCCATTGTTTGTATTCTTGCTGTCATCACTTAATTGACCAAGACAGCACCGACTAGCGTGCTGTTCAAGATCAGATAACCAGTTACAGGTAGTTTTCTGAGTAGTTTTACGACGTGACAGCGGGCAGCGGAAAACTGAGCAATGACAATTAGTTGCGCCGAGTCACCGAAGACTTTCGCTGCATGAGATCACTCACAGCCGCAGATTGCAACGCTAACAACAGGCCAGCCTAGAAAAACAAGCCGCTGAAGCCTCTGTAGGCTATTGTGAAAAATGTTTGACTTATGACTCTATCTTATATTAAACGTTAAGTAAAGTCGATTTAACCTTGTAACGGACAAAGTTGCTACAATTACGTTAATAAAAAATTCTATATTAAACTTCCGACAAACGTTAATTTTAGGGAGCTACTTACTTTAATTTGCCATCATATGTCATATCGGCACTATCGCTCGAAATTTTCAGACGACGCCTCAAAACTGAAATCTTTTTTTGTATTTTCATGTCTTCCTTATTTATACGCTTATACACAAACATTCTGATTAACTTTCCATTTCGTTTACTGTAGTTTGTTAGGTGTTTTTACGTTGCGTTGTAACTTTACGTCACCTTAAAATAAACTGTACAGTAATATGCCTAATAATACCCTTGGTAAAAAATAATACCCGTAGTTACTAAAGAACTGCGTATATATTTTGTACTTCAACTTTTTAACCGACCGTACTTAAGTAACGGTCGAGCTATAATGTCATGGTTGTCGTCCGTTTGTCCGTCTGTAACGGATGTATTGTGGCTAAACTTTAGATCGTACGGGAAAACTTTTTACACGAATGATTAGCCGCGAAATTTTAGCAATGAAGCGCAAGGAGAACATTTTCAAATTCTGGGTTGAATGGACGGGAAGTAAAAAAAATGTGCATTTTTCAGAGGAAATCTAGCCATATCTCGGAAACGGTGAAATATATAGTTGAAATTACTTTTAATCACCAATAAGAAGTGGCACATTGGCTTTCAAATTATATTAAAATCATCAACCTTGGATGACCTTGACCTTGACTGATGACCAGGACGGTCGGATATTTTAGCGACGGCTAGGCTTCTTGTTACTTTTATTAAAGTAAAAAGTGGCAAAAACTTAAGTACTCATGTTCAGTACTGCTTTTTATTGTGGAAAATTGTAGTCTGTAATACAAGATAATGTTCATATGAACACGGAGTCTGTCCAATGCATTTCGACAGTTTACAGTATATGTCCGTATAAATATAATCAGTGAGCTGTTTAGACCGGTAGAAAAAAACAAACAGTTTAATTTCAAATTGTACAGCAGCAATAATTTTTTCATCCTTCTGTATTATTTTAACTGAACAATAAACATTGTCAGTCACGAGACCATTTGATTCGTCACCAGCGCTTTACTATAAAAGGTCCATCGTCACCATGCATCTATCTTGCACCGTTATGGAGATATGGCGCCTCAACACGGAAAGAAAGACGGAAGAATGGAAAGAGAAAGAGGAAGAGAGAGGTGAAGGGAAGGGGAAAAAGTAAAAAGGAAAAAGGGGAAGGAGAAAGAAAATAGAAGGTAAAGGGAAGGGGAAGAAAAATGAAAAGGGAAAGAGTAAGGAAAAGGGGAAAGGGAGGAAAAGGGAAAGGGGAAGGGTAAGGAAAAAAAGAAAGGGAAAGAAAAGGGAAAGAGATAGGGGAAAGAACAGGAGAAGAGAAAGGGAAGAAAAGGAGGGGAGGAAAGGTAAAAGAAATTAGAAGCGGAAGGTAAAGAGAAGAGGAAGCGGAATGGAAAAGGGAAGGGAAAGGAAAAAGGTGAATAGGAAAGGGCAAAGGAAAGAAGAAGGGAAAGGAAAAGGGGATGGAGAAGGGAAAGGGAAAGGAACATGGGAAAAGGGAAAGGGGAGAGAGAAGGGGAAGGAAAAGTGGAAGGAGAAGGAAAAGGGGAAGGAGAAAGGAAAGGGAAAGTGAAGGTGAAAGGAAGATAGCTTAAGAAATGTAGGACGCACAGACGCACGGACAATCAGGTGATTTTATACTCTGTCCAATGCTGTGCATTGCATTTGACAGACAATAACACATTGCATTTGCATGGAGTCGGGTCGGGACGGGTCGGGTCGAGGATCGAATGCTTGTGGGTCGGGTCGGATCCGAGTCCAAAAAATGACCCGTGTCCAACTCGGTTTGTGAATGAAGGGTGAATTCAGTACTCTGTTTGGAGGAAAGAGGAGTCGGAAATGGGGGCATTAGTTAAGGTATTTGCAAATGTCTGTGGCCTCTTAATAGTAATTTTTACGCTGACACAGTTTGGCCGTAATACGCCATGCAAACTGTTCGGGGTCGGGATCTTTATTTTGGGAGAATAGGTGTCCGTAGAATGTCGGTAATGGTACGGTCGGACAGGGCATTGATAAGTTTCTATTGTCAACAGTAACCATGCCACTAGTTAAAACGGTTTGGCCACAATTCGCAATATTGGGGTTCAGTCAGTCAGTACTTTCATTTGGGAAAAATTGAGGAGTTCTTAAGGGTCCGACTTAATATCACATGGTAATTGTCGAGCAACCATATGTACTTGTTTAAACGGTTTTCCGGTAAGACGTACCGTTTAACTACCATACATACTTTATAGACGACGGACAGACAGACAGACGACAGATAAAAAAACACAACAGTGTGCCGAATGCTCCACGGTCGGCCAAATACTAAAAAGCGCAGAGAACCCAAATTGGTCCAAGCGTTTCCCTGAGCAAGAGTAACTAGTGTAGCAATTTTCTGCTTAAAAAGTAAAAAATCAGGCGGACGGGCGCACTACATGTCTGAACTGGACCGACAGAGTTTCATTCCCCTTAATCAAAGTTACGGGTCTTGGGAGCTCTGTCAGCTGAGTCGGCTTCTTAAGTGAATTCTGGGTTAGCTAAATCGCACGTGTCGTATCTGTAGTGCAAAGATGGTATTTTTTGCGATTATTTGGCGTTACGATAGCAATGGTACATAAAATAATTGCTAGCAATAAACAACAAAAATGCTAAAACAGAAAAAAAATTATGAGATAAATTGATTTACACGTCGTATATTAAACACGTTGTGGCGACTTGGCAGTGGCACAGCTGACTCTAATAACCATTTTTTTGTTTTTAATGCAATAAAGCAGGCCTATAAAGGCTGTATTCTGTCTAATAGAGTGTTTACACGATCCAGCAAAAGTCCAGCAAACTTTCAGCAAATGTATTCAAAATACACGTGCTAAGGCTGGACGTTTACTGCCATATGTTATAATGGAGCTGGACGTTTGCTGGATCGTGTAAACGCCCTATAACAGTTCTGTTGATGTGTGCTGCGCAGGATTAGGAGCACTGCTGATGAAGAACTTGCGATTCCGCGATCTGTCGTCGAATAATGAATATTGAACAGTTTAATTCACCGACTCTGAATTGTGCGGTTTATGAAGATATTTATAAAACAGTGCACCATTGTACGCTTCGCGTAAAAACTATTGTTTTGCTTACTCTGTTAATCTATACGAACATAATTATAGCGGACACCTATAACGAGTTAACGACATGGGACACATGAAATAAAATAACCAGAAATATGTAGCCTAAACAATGTTCGAACATTTTTTAACTTTTAAGGCAAGATAATTAATTTATCAGTGATACTAAAAACAAATAAAAAAACGTGTTTTGTTGCAACTTTTAGTTTTTACACGCAAAGCGAAACGGAAATAAAACAGAATCACAATTAAACAATCAAATTTTGTTTCAGAAGTGTTTCAAGCTCATAAATGAAATCAGTATGTCGCTCAGTTTTCTTTTAGCTATTAGTGTTGACACAAATTTAGTTTATGTTATAAAAACATTAATCACTGCAATGTTATTTTTGCTGACTGGACAGATCAACATAGCAATGCAAAATAATCGCATATGCGATCAGTTACTTTCTATCGTAGATGTAGCGCATAACTCATCGATATGTTTATGGTTGCAGGTAAAATAAAGTAAGCCAATTACAAAAGGTTTAATTCTTCGCGTAACCACGGCCTATCTTGAAGCCATAAGCGATTCTGCTAAAAATGCTTGCAGCTATACGACGTGGTTAGATATTAAAACACAAAACACTCGAATAGCAAAAAATGTGAGCCTACACGTAACTTACTACATACCTACTATTTCTCGCGAATGAGTGGATTGGGACGCGGATTCTCTGGTTCATTGCTTGACCACGCCATTGTGTTTAATCCGGTTGACAGCTTACTACGAGTACGTTGATAAGTGTGCGCTAAGCTGAAAGTCAGCTTCCAGGAAATGGCGGATTGCTTTGGCGGAGATAAGCAGAACGATGGACGATGACGATTAAATCCCGGAGTGAAGTGGATTACAGTGGACCACAGTTCCACCGACGCTGTTGATCAACTACCAGTTGCACTGAACAGTCTGCACTATATTTTGCGTGTCGCGAGGCCGGCAAGCGGTTCTGACCTATTCATCCCGAAAACAATCCATGAGCATAACATGACTACCTTAACAAAAATGATTTTGCTTAGAAACTTTCTATTTTTTAAATAATTATTTTTTGTCAATTTTTCAAACGACTTTTTAAAACTTTCAACAAAAGTTTTGCATTACTGGTACGAAATTTTTAATATTTATGATAGACTATGACTAAGTTAATACTTTGTCGCAAAGTATTTTTTTATTTTAATGAAATCTTTATGGAATTTCTAATAACAATTTTTGATAAACATTCGAGTTTGAAAAAAATGATTTTTTGTCTACTGCATGTTACTGAATTTTATTTAATTGCGCAGTTTTTAACAATATAAAAACGTTTACTAATTTGGGCTGAAATGTTAACAAAAAAAACATAACGTTATGGTTGAAGCTTGAGCCTGTCTTTCAATAGGACTTGTAGATTTTTCAAAGCAACGCTCACGGTCTAACATCGCTGATAAGCATGTGCACCACTTAGACCTAATACATATATATTAAGCCTATAAACACATCATAAAACGTAAGACGGAAAACATTTACAGTAAATGGGCGCAGCGTTTTGTTTTAAAAAGAAGTCACTGGCAATTTCCGGTAAATCAGTCGCACGAAGAAAAGAGCTTCTAATCATCTTTGCTGCAATTGCCTGTTGCAGCAGTCGGTACATGCCATCAAGATAAGTCTGCAGTCTTATTAGTCACTCACGCCCATCAGTCGCTGCCGCTAGGTAGGGTGCGTACACATATAACGTTTTATTACAATTCTGTGAAAACTTTTTTCCGGCGAAGAAAACGTCTGCAGAATAACGTCTATGACATCGCAGATAAAATGTTCTACAGTTACTTGCCAGTTTTGTTAGACACTTTATTATTATTACGGTATTCAAAATAATTCAAGTCGTGCACGAAGTACGTGGCAAAATACAAATAAAAAAAATAAAAAACGGAAAAATACAAAGCAAAACATTAAAATCTTGTCTACAAAATGTATTTGACGCCTTCGTGGAATTATCGTGATGCAGCCTATAGCGGCCGTTTTACAGAGCGCATCACGGTCTTGAAAAAAGTTACATGATTATAAAGACTATGGCTTAAGCTACCGCTCAACAAGGAGGCTGTGCAGATTTATTACATTATTGATATTGATGACCCCCGAACGCATTTCTGCAATGTTCTAAGTAACTTGTCTTACACTGAAAACGACCGTCCAGTCATCATTTAACACTATTACACTCTGTCTGGTAAAAAAAACTAATCCCCTAAACGTCGTGCAATAAAATGTCAAATCTAAATAAATCTAAATAAAGTTTGTACACTTAATTCACAATAAATTTCTAAAGTGACTGCCAAATTTCATTAAAAATATTACTTCTTACCAAAGTTATTAAATGTTGAATATCGATAACAAAATATTGCCGTTATCAATATGGCGTTACGCAAGTAAACCCATCTGTTACTTTACATTTGCGTAACTTTAATAAACAAAAATTGATTCTAACAAAGTTTTACACCAACAATGCGCCATTTATTGGCAATCAAACTGCCAAATTTTAGTTAAATCTGCCTATGCAAACAATAGCTATAGCGGCTTTTGTGAGGTCACCCCAAAACACATCAGTTTTAGGTCTTTGTGGATAACGTTAGACACAGACTTGAAACTGAAGTGTTTTGTGGCACCTTACAAAAGCCGCTGTAGCTATTGTTTGCTTCGGTAAATTCTACTGAAATTTGGCACTTTTACTGCCAACAGATGATGCACTGTCGACGTAAAATTTTGTTAGAATCAGTTGTTGTTTGTTGAAGTTACGCAAATGTACAGTAACAGAGAGGTTTACTTCTGTAACGCCATATTGATAACGGACATATTTTGTTATCGATATTCAACAATTAATAACTCCGTTAAAAATAATATTTTAATGAAATTTAGCAATTGCTTCAAGAATTTATTAAAAATTAAGTCTACGAAACTTTTTTTAGATTCATTTGGTAGTCTAACGGTAACGTGCCAGACTTGTAATCCTGAGGTCACGCAGGGGCGCAGGTTCGACTCCGCACCGGGACACTGGAGGGTAACGACCTTAGGCAAGTTGTTCACACACATGTGCTTCTGTCACGAAGCAGTATAATTTGGTACCGGCTTCACCGCTGGGAAGTAAACAGGCACACCGCGCGATACACTGGCCCCGTATCCGTGGTCTAGCTCTCGCAGTGTAAAATCTGGTGTCTGGAATCGGAGATCAGCGCCACCCTATGGGCCGTAAGGCTCGGGAAGGACTTTACGTTTACGTTACGTATTACGCGATGTCTAGGGGATTAGTTTTTTTACCGGACAGTGCAGAACAGCGTATTGGCATACTGGTGGCTTCAGGGGTGTGCAATGCGCTTCCAGCAACGTCACGCGTGCAAATGATTAATTTTAAAAAGTGCTCCCATTTCCGGTCATTACGCGGCGATCGGCCGAAGAACGTCAAAGATAATGGGGCGAACAGAAAAAAAAGATATCAGTGAAAATAATGGCGTGTCCTACGTACTTGCATGACACAAAGCAGTCGTCGCCGCCGCGCGCTTTTGTCGTCTGTTATATCGTATTTCTTCGTAGTCATTAGTTATCGATTTATATTTATAATGATCGCTGGGGCACGCAAATGTCACGAGACATTAATTTCTATTGTATGACTCTATAGTCTCACTGACGGGCTAAAGTAACGCTGAGCTATAGTCGAAAGATCTACGATAGCAAGCATAAACAGATTAATTTGCAATAGATTCGCTGGTGTGCTTTTCGCGCGTAAAAATTTGTGCATAGCTGACGTTAGGCTTAATTATATGCTGTCGTCGTTACCATTTTAATGCAAAGTGAAATAATAAACGTTGTTTTGCAAAAGTCATTGTTTACAAACGATCTGTTTATCTGACAAAAACGCATTATTATTGCTATCATTATCAATAAAAATTAATCAGTATTGAATTTGTCTTACGATTTTTTCTCTCGTGCAGTAGCTCCTTGACATGTGCACATTTCTCACTGCTTGTACTTAATCTTTATGCTGATTTCGGTTTTTACAAGCGACAGCAGAATGCTTCGCGCGTCTTAGCCATCGTCGAGATGTCCGTCTTTCTGTTTGTCCGTCCGTCCGTCATTTTGCGGTATTGTTCAAAACGAGGCAAGCTATGATCACGAAATCTACACTGCGGGCTGTCACAAGGACTCTAGTTTATCGTGACAACATTTCGTGCCCGTGGGTGCGGGGGTTCCCCTCGAACGAGAGCGTCAAAGAGGGGTACTCCCCTAAAAGACGTCATTTTGCCGCAATTAGCTCGTATAGTGCGAAAACGGTTGCAGATAGGTACAGACGTGCTGCATATCATAACTAGAAATTTGGGGCAAAGCCCAACGTGAGTCCGCCCGGCGCCCTAAGTCCGATTGGGGGAAATCAAAGGGGGTAAAGAGGGCGGGGGGAGAATTTCCCCGGCATCAAAGTCACGTGGCCCGAACTCAAATGCATTGGCATACGCTGAACGCGCATTGTCGACTTAGGGTAGGTCAACATTAGCGCTTATAACTTGGTTCATGGTGGACGGAATTTTACAAAATTGTTTTTGTTCAACGCCGAAAGGATGGTACTCGTCAACGCCGTTTAGACTATGTCGTTATCTTCATCGGTTTCAGAGATATTCGCGGTCAAACTCGAAAGTTGTCTAAATCGCATCGATTTTTGAACGTTTTTTGTTTCCCAAATTTTAAGGGGGGGCGGTGCCCCCAAAATTTGTATTTGCGTTAACACCTCAACACACGTCAAGTGCCAAAGTTTTGTCGGGCTACACCCCCTAACTCCGAAGTTATAAGCGCAAATTTATTACATTTTAAGCCAATTTTTGACCCGCCTTTGAAAAAAGTTGTAAGGCAAACCGCCGTCCCCGATGCGGGGTGCGCTAGTAAGACTTGGTCATTCTCTAGCGCGTGTAAAAATTTGGGGGTGCAGCACCCCCCAAGGGCCGAAATATGGTCTTCCGAAAAATGCACTTTGGGTGGGTACGATTCAACATCGAGATTTCCAAGGTCACTGGACCAAACTTCACCGTACTTATTTCGCCTAACGCAGGAGGAATCGCGATAGACGGAATGACTATCCGATTTTGAATATCTTCATCCGTTTCGGAGATATTCGCCGCCGAACTTCGAAGTCGTCCAAAATCGGGCCAAATTTTGCATGTTTTT
>Ga0056128_1007645_pt1 | contig 13636 bp, 7 predicted proteins | sample WorMetLIZISLAND2_FD_71113 | JGI IMG/M metagenome (GOLD analysis project Ga0056128, IMG submission 71113) | Marine gutless worms symbiont microbial communities from Max Planck institute for Marine Microbiology, Germany - Olavius geniculatus... ... | reverse complement strand
CCTTTTGTGATTTTTGCTGTTTTCGATGTGCAAGTTCTTAAATGTTGCCGTTAACAAGTGTATAAACTGATGTTTTGTGCATTTATATATAATTATGTGCGTTCGTTGCTACTTTTTAATTGTCTATAGATATTGATGAATAGGCCTACGTTATACAGTGTAGGCTACTAACAGATGTGTAAGTATAGCAGCAGCATCGTAGGTGACAATTTTTATTTATTATAAAAAAGATTAATTTGCATTCTGTGAAACTGATTGACTACACGTGATCTGATGTTTGTTTACGCCTGTTCAGCTGTGAACAGAACCAGCCAAAATCCGACCCGCTGCCAAATATTACAAAAAGGTTCAAGCGATACCAGAACGAGAAGCCTATTGTCAGCGAGCGCGAGTCGACGACGAAAAAACGAGAGAAGTCAGCGCCGAGGGGAAGTTGTGAGAGTGCACAGGCCAGAAAACAGACCAAGTCTTCGAGTTCAATCTCCTCTCAGAAACAACCCGCCTCGAGTAGTACTACCATTACAGTGCAGAATGACACTGGCAGTGCACCAGAACAACAGTCCGATATGCCCGTTTGCACCGGTATGCAATCCATCTTCCCTCTCTCCTCCAATTTCACTTAATAGTATTTCACCTGTCATTTTGTCTGCGCTGACGGTTAAGGTTTGGGTGAAGGATAAGGTAACGGATTAGCGTTTAAAGTTAGGGACAGGATAAGTGTTAGGGATTGGGCGAAATGGGGCTACTCCATTTTACCCGCACCAATAGCATTATTTACGAATAATGTCATCGTATGCTGTCCGTCTGTCGATCTGTCTGCAGACGTTGAGGTATGGCAATATAAGCAGTGATGTTACCTAGGACTTTGTGTTCGAGGGCAAGGCCAAGGACAAGAACAAGGACTTTTACAAACACCTGGAACCAAAACCAATTCCAAAACAAAACTCAAAGCCAAAACCAAGGACATCCGAATGCCACTATTACAACGACACATTTTCGTCAACTCGGGTGACTTTGATAAGAGTTTGAACATTATGAACGTGATCACTCATCAGTAGCATCATACTACTGGAATAGACCAACAATGCTAAAAGTATCAGGCAAACAAAAAAAACTAACATCTTGTGACTCTTGTAATTCCAGACTGAGTAGGTCTTAACTTAGTGACAAACTTTCCATTTTGTCGTATTTATCCCTGTGAAATGCCACTAAGAACATCAGACCAATGTGACATAACTGAGTGGGCTCCAATTACTAGCATCACAAGTTTCGGTATGACAATGGCTAATGTATAACAGCTTTTCAGTTTTGTGTTCAAACTGTCGGCAATACATTAATAACGATTAATGAATAGAATTTATTAAAGTCCTCGGTATTATGGCCGAGGACTTTGTCTCAAAGCCAAGGACTTGGAACCTGAAGACGAGGACGAAGACAAGGACACAATTCTTTGTCCTCGAGGCGCCTCGAGGACGAGGACTTGAAAACACATCACTGAATATAAGTTGGGCTACCTTAAAAAGCATGACACAAAAATTAGCTCAGCATCTTCGCTCTTTGCTCGCCTAACGTCGGAGATCTAAAAGTCGAACTAAATACAAATCCATCAAACAACAGATATCTGTAAATGCATAATACTGAAACGAAATTGACGTTCGACGTTGAGTGGAAATGAAAAGCTGAATATTCAAGTTTCACGACACAGTGTAACAGCCAGATATGGGGTGAGTTGGATTCGTTTGCAGGTACCTCTTAGGCTTTTTCACAGTTCATCATAAATGCAATAAGCAAAAAAAAATTATTAAAACCGGACCACATTTGTCAAAGTTGGAAGTTATCATAAAATTAGAAACTGGCTTTTTATCTGGGACACGCTGTGCATGTAGTAACATTACAGCTGGACAACAAAGCATAAGCACTAACACTTTCGCAGCATTAAGAACGCACAAAACAGTTGTCATGAGTTATTAACACCGCAGACACATACCGTAAACAAAGCGCCATTTCTGTGCAATTTGTTGCAGTGACGATTCCTGACGGTATTCACGACGAGAATAAGAATACGGAAGCGTGCAGTCCGGGTACAGACGACGCCAGTCAGACGACAACAGATTATACGACTGAACGTCCACAAGACGAGACTCAACCTGCGCCCGATCACGAGCAGATCGATCCAGACAGTCAACAAACGGCCGACGAAGACGTGAGTGTTTAGTGTTTTTTGTTCATTATTCGATGAGCGACTTATACTTAAAGCTGGTAATAATGAAAAAAATTTAATAGTTAACTTTTCTTAAAAATGGCAAATTTATTAATTATTTATTTCGAAAACCAACAGTGGTTATTGTGCAAAAATGTAGATATTTTTACCTTGTTATCAACTTTATAAGTGATTTGGAAAACAGCTGTCACAAATGCTTTACGACAACAATAGATTTTTCATTGTTTTTGTAGTGTGAGTCTAAGTATTTGTTATATCAAATGACGTTTTCGAGAAAAAAATGATCATCGCCTGTCAAGTGATTTTCGTGGTTTTTAGTGACGTGACCTTAATTGATTGATTTATTGATCTATTGGTTGATTGAGCAGCGAGTTCGTGTTTCCTTCGAGGCCGGCGGTGGACAAGACGACAACAACATGGTTCAAGACAACGCTGATTCACCGCACCTGACCCCTTCGCTGCAAGATTCTGAGGAAGAAAAAGCGACTACTGGTGATGGGCCCGGGCAGGCTAACATTGCAGCTGAAGACTCAACAGCAGAAGCGAATGACAAAGAAGCCGGCGACGTTTGCCCCAAAGATGCCATGGCCGCGTCAGAGCCAACGGGCACAGAAACTAACTCCGAGGAAGAAGAAGATTTTCGCCATGGTCACAGGAAATATCTGCTCTATTCCTCCGACGCTGCAGATGGCTTAGATAATGAGGAGACGAATAGATCTAAAGTCGAACCGAAGCGGTCGGCGAATGCCGAAGATGCGTCGAACGGAGATGAGCATTTGAAGCAATGGGTTGCAAAAAAACATACGGACGAACCAAATGCAGACAGTGACGACGGCAGAGTGAAAGAAAATGACAAGGTATTAATAGATTGTACAGATCATCCTGACGGAGAGACGACAGAAACAGAAAACATGCCAGACGAAAGTGGAGTAGGTGAAAATGATAATAGACGTACTGCAGAAGCAGTTGAAAATAACGAGAAATTAATTCAAAACGAAAGAACGCAGAAGTTGCCGCCGGAAAATACGTCAGAAGAAACCGGCGAAAGCTTGCAACCATCACCGGAAGAGTCCGCCGCTGGAGAAACTTGCATGCCAGAAACTGAACCAGAAGGAAATGTGTCGACAACACCTCGTGAGATTCAGACTAAGGACGCTGAAAGTGTGGAGCGCCGTGCGACGAACGTAGAACCGGTACCGTTGCCTGATCATGCAGAAAATAAACAGACAGAAGAACTACGTTTTCTCGCGCACGGCGAAACTGGTGAGCGGCGTGACACAACATCAGTCCTCGGGGAAACTACGGCAGACAGTGCTGATGCACGTGATAGAAGTTCGGTCGAAAATGAAGCCGACAAAAACACGAATCCAACCGCTGAACCGGCGGTAAAACAGACAAGCCAAAGCCAACAGACTCTTGGAACAAGCACGGGGCACGACGAAAGTCATGTAGCTGATTCCGTTCAACCGTCTGAAACTCGTCGTGAAACACAAGAATCTGTTCAACAAGACGAGAGCGCTAGCATACAACAGACTAACTGCAAGCAAAGCGATCAAGAGCATCTCGCATGTAGCGGCGAAACTGCTAAAGAACAGTCGGATAAAGATAACAGTCACGATAATAGTGAAACTGAGCAACGGGTTGAAGCAACGAAAACTGTAGAGCAAAATGAACTAGAAGTCGCCGAAATGGAAGACAAAGCAGTGACTTTGAGTCCAGACGGTGAAGGTCAAAAGAGTGAAGACAAAAACGCACAAGTCCGAGATCACATAACTAACACAGTAGACAATGACATCGTCGAAAGACCGACTGCAGACGGCGCTGATACAAAAGAAAACAGCGAAAGAACATCAGATAAACTGGCTGAAGAATGGAACAAAAGTGTCGAAGCAACAAAAACGAATCGTTCAGTTGACGAAGTGCAAATTAACGACGCTGCAAAAACTGGTGCCCAGCAAGACAAAAACGCGCCAGACGATAGTTATGATGAACCTGACAAAGTTGTACGCAAGAGCACAGAACGGCCGCATGCAACCAGCGAAACCATACACGCCATACCGCCTGCGGGCGCGGATAAAGTTAATTCACAGCATGACAACAGTTATAAGACTCACAAAGAGCGGAAAGATGACTCTGAAGACGCGCAGGAAGAGGGACAAGCGAGTGGCATTAACGAAACGTGTGAAACGACGCCCCCGGAAAACGCAGAAATGCAGACAGAAAATGTGACGAATGAAGCGGGTATCGAAAAATGCAGCGGAGCACATGATCCAGCCGATGCGTTAACTGAGGAACAGCCAGTGACCAGCAGTGGTGAAATTGTTGATAACACTGAAAGCGAAAAGTCAGCGGTAGAAAATAACAGAGAGCAAACTAAACAGTTGCAAAGTGAACAGACTGAAGTTCCAGCAACAACGACAACAGAGGCCGAATCTCAACCAACTGTCAGCACTGACGCAGATGAACTGAACGAAGTTGCCATCGATAAACTTGCGAGCGATATTTTGTCAGAGGAACAGTTTTCTGCTGCTGATGGTGGCCAATCACACGATAATTCTCCAGTTACTGACGAGGTAAAAAATCGGCCGGAAAGCGCGAACGCGATGGACAAGTCCTCCGCAGATGTTAGTAACAAGATGTGTGAAACTGTGAAAAACGCTGCAACAGAAAACGGTAAAACTACTGAAACAGTTGAAGACCAGCCCGCAGAAACGCCAGCAGCTGAAAGCGCAGAACTGTCGGTGTCAAGTTCAATCGAGAGAACTGAAAAGAAACCTGAAACGGAAGTTGTCGAAAACGACACCAGTCACTCCCATCATGATGCGACGTCAGAAAGTCGCGAGAGAAACGACGAAGACGCATCAGACGCGGAGAATGCGGACGAAGTAGAGTTCGTTAGAATAGCCGATTCCGAAGACGAACCAGATGACGTTCCTTCTCCTGCATCTATTGAAGATAAAGCATCAGACGCTGCGGATGACCCGTTCGACAGAAACAACAGCGCGGAAGTTAAAGGCGAAAATAGTACGGCCAAAACGGAAATGAAAACTGAGCGGCCGACCGAAGCTGAAGCGTATGAATCGCTGAAGCAGCAATTCAACGAAAATCCTGCCTACGACAGGCGAAATATACAGTCGACTGAGGTCTCAGGAACAGCAGATAGCATAGGTGTAACCGAAGCTGAGAAGAACGAAGCACCTGAGACAAATTGCACCGAAGAACAATCGACGAAGACAGCTGACGGTAACAAACATTCAACACACGACGGGGCATCAAACGGCAGCGCCGCTTCTAACACAGATACAGCGACGCTTCAGGCGGAAACCACAGCAAAGCCAGCCGAAGTCGACAGAACCGGTGAAAGTAATGAGAACGTTACGCCAGCGTCGGATGAAGTTTTCGAGGCCACTGCAGAAACTGATAAAGCGATGTCGCAAAACGATGGGTCTGCGGAAGAGATACCGCAACGTCAACAAACCGACAACGACCAATACCCTGACGCAGATGGGCTTGAGAATCTATCGGATTCAGCCGCCGAGAATGAAGAAAGTATCAGGCGCTACGTCGACGGCTGCAGAGACATAGAACTCAGCGGCGTGAAACTCAGTGCAAATCAGGTCGGTCTGGCACAACGTAATTTTATATTAATTGCCTTTTGTTGAGCGTACGTTCTAACTTTAATACTGGTATGTAGTACCTACGCCATGGTCCATAAAAACGTGCAACTTTTTTGAATAACTTCGTAAAACATTGCCTAAATTTAATAATTTTTCGCACGCGACATCAGAAAAAATCTTGACGCGAATTACTGTAGTTTGGGCCATTTGATTTCAATACTGTTGCTACACTACCTTGTAAAATGCAAAAGTTGTAGTTTGGCTATTTACAACAATAAATTCATACTGGATAGCGTATGCGTCAGCTCAAAAATGATTAACTGAAAAGCGACAAACACGATTGACAACTATTGTGTCTCGAAAAGTCAAACGTGTCACATTACATCCTCCTTATTACACCATGTGCTCAAAATGTCCTCCTCCAGCACGAATGCAAGCGGCAAACGTTGACACCACTCGCAAACAACAGGCTCAACCACCTGCATTTTACAAGGTAGTGTAGCGACAGTATTGAAGTGAGATGGCCAAAAGTACAGTTATTTGCGTCGAGTTTCTTCCTGATGTTACACACCAAAAATTATTAAAATTGGCCAATGCTGCACGGAGCTTTTCCACGAATAAAAGTGGCACGTTTTTATGGACTACGGTGTATTTTAAGAGGTCTATGGTAGTACCGTATAGTAGTAGTTAATCGTTAATTTCTATTGTGGCCCGGAAATCACCCCTAACTGATTTGAGAGAAACCGTTGGGATAAGGACAGAGAAAATTGAGAAAAAAGAATAAACATAAAGGGAAAGAATGAGGAAACGAAACGAAAACTTGCTCAGTAGGCTTTGGGAATAAACGTTTTTTTCATTTGTCTAAAATAATTCACAGCATACATTTTTGCACCGATCTATGCTCATTTGATCTGCATTTGCCATTCAAAATTACTGCTAAAATAAAAAGCTGCAGCGGCGTCGTAGATTAAGACTTTGATCATTGGATGGACAGGAGGCTTCAATTCTCCGACGGACAGCTACAAATTTCCGGCAGAAAAGATTATGGATGGTTAAAAAATAATTTAATCTTCTAAAATTCCACCACAAACGGGGGATTTGCCGCCCCATTTTAATTTTATGAAATACGATTTCTGGACAGGCTGAAATTTAGGGAGAAGAGCAATTGCTTCCCCGATCCCCTTTGTTACGATGCCACTGGAAAGCTGCGGTTGGTGGAGACAGTTTACTAGATATGGTAAGGATTAGTGATACGGTTAAGAACAGAGATAATTTGGCATTTTTGCTTTTGGCCTACATTGGCTATGGCGGTCCTTGGAAGTTGGATATGGTGGCCCCTGTCTAAGCCTAAGCGCCGTCCCCGAAATGACCTATACTGTGTCGGGTGGGACGTTAAACTCTACACACTCACTCACCCCTGCCTATGGTGGAGCGAGTTATAGCCAATTTCGTACTAGTATCCGTTCGGGGACTGGTGACCAGTCACCGCGATTGGTTTGCAGGTGGATGAGATGGCTGCGCTGCTGAGTACCGATAGTGACGTCACATCACTGATGCTGCGTAGCACCGGGCTGGACGACCGACGTCTGCAACGCATCACCACTGCACTGAGTAGTCCTAGTAGTGATGACAACCACCGCACCGGCACGCTGAGGTACCTGAACGTCAACTGTAACAACATCACTGCCGCCGGCGTGCCGCACCTTCTCAGTCTGATACGACATCATCCAAGACTCGAGAGTCTTGCGTAAGTAGTAAGTTAGTTGTACAATTTTTGGCCCGCTTGTGTGTTTATAATCCGAAGGTTCGATAGTTCGAAAGCATATACTGCAACATGCATTTTCACTAACTCTAACCCTTACTCTAAATCTAACCCTAATTCTAATTATAACTCTAAACCTAACCTCACTTTTAGTTAAAAGGGAATATGGAGATTGAGTCTTGTGTGTGTGAAGGAAAGAAACCTAAGAATTTCGAATTATCGAACCTTCGGATTATCGAACTGCCAGGATTATCGATCAGCTGTTAGGCTGATCTTTGGGTACGATGTGTCGTCTGTCTGTCATTTTTGTCATCTGTAACGCACGTGTCGTGGTTAAATGGTACGTCGTAAAGGGTTGGCGATGGTACCATTGGATACGGCGATGACGAGTTCGTATATGCTGTCAATAGTAACCATGACTTTATATGCAGCGTTTTGGCCGCAATTTTGAATGCAAAGTTTCTGCCTGCAGCCATCGCCCACGTGCTCCGAAATAGCTTGTATAGTAGCGTTGATTGTAGCGTTAGTAGTCACAATAGCATGCATGGGACTGTAGTCACTCTGGGAAATAGCTTTTTTTTCGCGATCGAAAGTTGGATGCTGGTTTTAGGATATAATCGGTACATTTTGCCACCCTAGCGACAGTTGGGCGTCTTGTTTCATTTTACATAATCGTCTTTAGGACTTTACATTAACCTGCTATACACCGCGAGTGAAAAACATTGCACTGAACTTTTGTCTGTAAACTGGCGTAGCTTCATCGTCAGCATATAAGTTCAATTAAACTCAAAATACCCAAATGCCCAAAAATAGCATTATGATGGCACTAAGTTGACGCCTTGTTTTCTAAACGGTAGCTGAGCTTTTTTACTGCTGAGTGAAAATGGTAAAGGTCGTCAATTTGTATAGCGCATCGTCGCAAACACGCCTCTAATGCGCTTTCGTCACTAACCAGAGCCGCCTGCCGCAAGGGCCGTCGCGTGCAGCCTGCAGACACAGGCTGGCGCAGCGGCCGGCTAGGCAACCCCAGTCAGCTGTACCAACTACCAAGGTCCCCACCTTGGTTCACCTTGAGTGAAATGTCGTTTTTAAGCGCATCATTTAAACTTACGAGGTTGCGCTTAACTCATCACATAAACGTATCCATGCCGGGCAAATACGCCGACCAAACGTTAGTCGTCTACCTAAACCTATACTTTGCCGAATAGTTTACCGTACCGGTACTTGTCAACGGAAATATTGACCACTTCGCTGTTCCGTGCACATATTATAGGATACATGAAAATCCGCTTGGCGACGAAGGCATCGAGAAGCTGGTAGCGGGGCTGTTAGCTCTGCACGGAGCCGCGATGCATGATGGGACAACGGATCCACTGCAAGACGGCGGCGTTACAACCGCAGGTGAGCCAGGGTCAGAGATCCAGCAAGTCACAACGAGTGGTGAGGACCACACAGTGAACAACGGCGACGCTGTAGATCAAACGTCATCGAAACTCAGCTTGAAGTCGCTGGAGATAGGCGCCTGCGGCATGACTTCAGCCAGTGCGAGCGCCGTCGCTGCTCTGATCACCGCCAACGTCGGATTGACCTCACTCAGGTGACTAATCTTACGTGTAGTAATATAACTGAACGTTTGCGACATAGGCTAACAGCCAATTCGTTTACAATATCGCTACATTGTATCGTATCGTCAAAGAATATGGAATTTTTCGATATATCGCGACATTCTTGATATTATCGCGATATTTTCTACAGATAATAATAATAATACATTTGTATAGCGCCGTAGTGCCTTAGCTTCAGAGACGCTGGCAGAGCAGGTCAGTTACCTGTATGCAAAAATAAATAAGTGAGTTTTGAGCATAGATTTAAATACAGAGAGAGTGTCACAGTTAATGACAGAAGCAGGCAGTGAGTTCCAGGTTGTCGGTGCAACGCAGCTGAACGATCGTTTGCTAATGGCAGCCCGTCTGAAGGGCACATGGAGCAGTGGAACATCCGATGATCTCAGTGACCGAGTTCCACTCCGTGCTGTGATGTGTCGACTGAGGTACGCCTGTGCTGACGTCTGTCGTATTTTGAACGTCAGCAAGGCTAGCTTGTAAGAGATGAGCTGCTTTACCGGCAACCAATGTAGTTTTTTTCAGCAGTGGATACCCGTGTGATGGTCTTGGTGCTTGATGAACAATCCTTGCGGCGTTGTTCTGTACTCGCTGCAGCTTGTGGATGGTGCCGGATGAAGCGTCGTGGAGCACAGGGTTGCAGCAGTCGATTCTGGATAAAATCAGACTGCATGCAGGCGTCTGTGCGAGATGCATAGTCAGTAGATGCTGAAGCGGCGGATCGCCTGTGCATGGCAGTTGTACGATCGCACCACGGCCGAGAAGTGTTTGTCAAACGTCAAACGCCGGTCTAGAAGGACTCCGAGTACTTTGATGTTGTCGGCTACAGTCAGATCGACACCACTGACCTTTACCGACGCCAGAGAAGATGCTGCCCGTAGCTGGTTGGCTTTTCCCATGACCAGCCCTTCAGACTTATCTGGATTCAGTTGGAGTCCGTTCTGCATAAACCAGAGTTTAACGTCGGCAGTGCAGGCGGCGAGAGTGGACAGACCGGCGGCTGTGTTGTTAGTACGCATCGCCAGGTGCAGCTGGGTGTCGTCGGCGTACTGGTGATGACGGATGCCGTGTGACGCTATGACATCAACTGCTGGACTGCAGTACACAGCGAACAGCAGCGGCCCCAGTTCTGAACCCTGCGGTACGCCGACTTCCAGTTTGGTCTCAGGCGACTTGCGCAGACCGAGCTTGACGAACTGCTTGCGGTCTGTCAGGTACGACCGGATCCACGACAATGTAGTTCCAGACACACCGAACTCCGACTGCAGCCGCAGCAGCAGTGTCTGGTGACAGACAGTATCAAAGGCTGCAGAGAGGTCGAGGCCGATGAGCACTGTGACCTTCTTCTCATCGGCCGCTGTAAGTACGTTGTTTAGGACGTCAAGCAGAGCGGTCTCAGTGCAGTGGCCTTGTCTGTAGGCAGACTGAAACTGGCTGAAGTTTGTAGAGTTCGTCAGATGAGGTCGCAGACGTGCCTGCACCAGCCTCTCAAGGAACTTGGCAACTGTCGACAGGATGGAGATGGGTCTGTAGTTTGCCGGCGACGATCTGTCAAGACCGGCCTTCTTTAATAGTGGCAGCATTTGTGCCGACTTGAAGCGTGCAGGGAACGTTCCAGCCTGCAGCGACAGCTTGACGAGTCTGGCGATGGCTGGTGTATGAGTGGAAAGAAAGATTACAAATGGTTTCAAGTTTCATTAAGATCGGTTGAAAAATGTTGGAGCAGTGGGGGGTCGAAATTTTGGCCTTCCCATTGACTTGGCAGATCGCTTATACAACAGCTTGTTGCTACCGCACAAGCCGTGATTACATGCACATGTATACAGATTTGTTTGACTGTTTTCAATGTTTTGACTTGGGTATTCAACAGTCCGCTGCCACTGCAGTCTGCTTGCCCTATTTGGCAGTATTTGCATTTTATTCCCCAGGCTTTCTGTTTGTTGTGTGTGTGCTTGCGCGTGTTTGTCACTCTGATAAAATTAAGCCTATTTGCTTGTTGCTAACAGCGTCACCGGCAACAAAGACATCGACTCAGACGGCTGGTCGGAAATAGCATATTCTCTGACTCACAACACACAGATAAACATGCTGGAGCTGCATCACAACGCGCTTGAAGTTTCGTCGTTTCTCATCGCCGACGCACTAGCACGCAACTCATCCATTCACAGTGTGGATCTAGAGGGAAACCACATCGGAGACGAGGCCGCACAGAGGTTACAGAGGGCTCTGGAGCTGAACGCAGCGCTTCGAACTGTTCACCTGCGGAATGGAAACGCCATCTCAGAGTCACTGCTGGCTGACATCGAACGCCGCACAGCGGACAAACAGCAGCGACAGTCGCCAGACGATACTTAATGACATTTCCTTCCCATTGCCACAAAGCAATTCTTTTTTCGTATATTACGGTACGTGCAACTGCAAACAAATTCCTGTGTTTGTCGTCCGCTCCGAGAAAACCGCCGTGCCCCTAAAATTTGATGGTTCTCAAAAAATATTGGTGGAACTTTGGTGGAGTTTTGCGTTTGCTTTCAAAGTGTGGCACTTTTTGTGAGCTGTGTGTAATATTATGCAGTGTCATGAGATAGGCTAGTGCCTACATAGGGGCCTATACAATTATTGCCATATCCCAACTTTTTCGCCAGACTGCTATTGGAGGCACAAGAAGTTTTTGGACCCATGCACCAGAACTTGCGATTTTCTCTCTATAGCAGTATTTGTGTGCCTATAAATGTAGAACCGAACACTGAACACGTCGAACTTTCATGTGCCAACGACACATTTGCACATATATCTTGCTTAGATTATCCAGTATTACCAGTAAGCTTGAACGTGAGTGAATTAGAGTTTTTCTACAGCTGCCTTTACTAGTAGCCTAAGCTTATAGGTAGGCTCGACGTTCACGTGAATCTGAAACTGCTCCGTCACAACAAAACCGTTTATTGCAAGTATCATGAATAATCGGTGGCGTCATTTCAGTAAATCATTGGGGGGGGAGTCTCACTCTACGTAGCGTATTGTTCTTGCAGCAGTAAGACTTTTAAAAGTACAATTTACAGAAAAAAATTGTAAATCCTTAGGGGCGTCTGCAGACCTTTCCAGCCTCCCCCTAAATGACGCTCCTGTGAATAATACTGTATTGTTGAAACAGCGTGAAGTATTATAACAGCTTGTTACATAACAGCCTATGTTATTACGTTATTACATCCTACAACGACTTGTATATACTAGCAAACAGTAGGCTATAAATAAGCTATCATCACTTAGGCCCTAATTGTTGTTTCTGCGCGTTCATTTCATTATTAGGACTACAAGAGTGTCATTAACAGGTATTACTTTTTGCTTAGTAGTGTACTTACTGCATATCGCATTATCTTGAACTGCATTGTAAAAATGGTTAGTTAAGGCTACATGTATTAAAGTTTTTTGTTGTTGTTTGCATGACGTATGGTGAAAAAAAAGATGTATATTACGTTACCATAGAATGTTCTGCACAAAATGATCCCACATGTTCAGAACAAAAAGCGTATAGCTTAGGTAATTTGTACATATTTACTTCACTTCCACTAATAAGAACTTTCAATAACTTCTTCAGTGTTATATGTTGGTGTTATATGTTGTTGAAGCTGAAACACATCTAGCTCTTGGACGTTCAATGGAGGCCGCAAATTTGCCCGCTTTTTAATACTTGGAGATGCAAAAAATCACATTTATCTGCAGTCGGAATAATCCAAGATGATTTTCCCAGACTGTTCCCTGACTTTTCAAAAATAATATTTTTTCCTGGCAACACAAATCCCCTGACATTTTCCAGTTTTCCCTGACCTGTAGGAACCCTGAGTATAGTAATGTATTTAGTATGTAATGATTCTAGTAGAGTGTGAAAGAATTGTCTGATGCAGTTATGACAAAAACTTAGCTAGCTGCTTGCATTTTATTGACTGTTTGCAGCACTGCAAACAACGAACCATTTAAAATTTAACGATCTTGGATCCATTTATTGTTACACACAATTTTCACTGCAGCAACTTTAAGGTCAAAAGCCAGTGTAATTTACGTTAACGGAAACGAAAATGTCGGTAAAAACGGAAACGAAACGGTAACGAAAGTGTCCAAAACGATAATAGAACGAAAACGGAAAAGCCAAAAGCGGAAACTGAAATGAGCTGCCAACGCATTTGAAGTTGGCAAGAGACGTTGCTTTGATCATCTACCAGTGTAATTAACAGCAGTCGTATCACGACGTGACGTCCCGGTTGTCAGTATAGTCTATATAAGTGTTAATGACCACAGTGACTGAGCGAGCACCCGGCAGTCTGGAGTGGATAAGGGTTCTAGGCGCAGACAGTGGCCGCCGCCAGCGCGTCACTGGAAGACGTCAAACAGATCTAATGACACTGGCGTATATGACTGGTCT
>Ga0056128_1007644_pt1 | contig 13636 bp, 9 predicted proteins | sample WorMetLIZISLAND2_FD_71113 | JGI IMG/M metagenome (GOLD analysis project Ga0056128, IMG submission 71113) | Marine gutless worms symbiont microbial communities from Max Planck institute for Marine Microbiology, Germany - Olavius geniculatus... ... | reverse complement strand
CGCATATTTAAAGTGCACAATGTCAGCCAGTGGCCGAATCTGAGGCACTTGGCTGAGCCGCTAGGGGGAGCAGTAGGCCTGCTGAAAGCAGTGAGTTTTAAGGAGGCGACAGAAAGTGTCTGCAGAGGTAAAACTACGAATGCTAGACGGTAGTGAGTTTGGTTCTAGGGTGGGGTTGTCGGGGTCGGCCAATTTAACAGTGCCATTTATATTTACGCCCAACTGACCCTCGTTGCCGTGGCAACAAAATTTAAGACAAAATGGGCTATAACTCGGCTTCTGTAAGAGATATCGACGAGATTGTTGCGTCTGTAGAGGGTTTTGGGGGTGGTCGTCAAACGCTGTCAACCGAATTTTTCTCCAACTAACCCCCATTGCCATGGCAACAAAATTTGGGACAATATGCAATATAACTCAGCTTCTGCAAAAGATATATCTTGGATCTTTAGTTGTAGTTGTATCATTAGTAAGTATACATTAGACTGGTTACAACCTAAAGTAGTTTGTTGTTAAAGACATTATAGAGCACTAAAACATTCAAAATACACCGCCTGTAGTATGCTACATTACAGGGGGCCTACAAATCGGCTCACAAATCTACCAGTTATTAGAGCCCACAACTTTTACAATAGAAACTATGTATTTAGTACCACCTACAGAATGACATTTTTTATCATTAAAAAACTGATCTTAACTTCCAAGACCAGGCAACGAAAGTTGTCAAAGTACCGAAGTCAAACAGTCGTATGAAGAATGAGGCATTATTGTACCTTGGCGCCATGCGTTGGGTTGTAGAGATCAGCTCTAGTGTCAGGGTGCGGCATTCCGGCCGGATCACGACCCACGATGTAGAAGTTAGCTCCAGTTGCCATGCGAGCCTTCGCATGCCATTGCACCTATTCACACAGTTATTCATTTATTTATTTATTTAATGTAAACTATGCACATATTAACATCATTCAAGCTACATACAATGGTGTCGTGGGGCAAAAAGTAGACAGGCTGGGGGAGGGGAGTGAAGTTGCATTTTTACAACAGATGCAGAAAATTTCTAACAGAATTCAAACATACAGCTGTAAATTTCAAACAAATTTCTACTGTGGTCCTAAATTTTACAAAATGGGGGTTTTAGCCCCAAATTTTGCACCTTAGACCAAGAATGTTTTGATAAGAAGAGAATTCTCCAACAATTTTCAGACAAATTTCCAACAGCCCAAAATTTTGGACGGATACGCAATTGCAATGACGCCAGTGCTGGGCTAACATCTAATATAACAAATGTTAAATTTAGAACCTGATAAACTCCCGAGGTCCTGAAGTGCAGGTTGCGTAGCAAATTGAAATCATGTACAACACACGTGCCGTGACACACTATCTGATGTGCAAGTTAGTGCACAATATAACGTAAACATAAAGTCCTTCCCAAGCTATAAAACTCACACCACACAGGAAAGCACTGATCTTCATTGCCTTAGCTCTCAGGCAGACACCAGCTTACACTGCGAGGTGACCACAGATATGAGGCCAGTGCATCATGCAATGTGCCTGTTCACGTCCCAGCTTTCAATGCAAATCATTGCACCTACCCGCAAAAGGATGGCCAGGTTGAGTTGATCTGGGTGGCTGGTTACACGCCGAGATGATTTACCCGCTGGCCGATGATCATCCATCCAAGTACTAATGTGAAAACCAGGAAATATACAAACACAAATAGTAGGTCATTACCTCAGTAGGTCCTGCGTACATCATTGGAGAAGGGAAAATGGCCATGACTGTAGACTCGGGGTCAAGGACTCCGTCATCCATCAGAGCCTGATGCTGACGTATTCTCCATGGCAATGGCACATCATCGTCCTTTGTCCATCCACCTTCAAACCACAACCCAAGTTACAGCAATAACTACAGCCAGAGCAAACACTGCAGTAACACAACAGTACTTTCAGGGGCATCATTTAGGAGGTGAGGCTGGGTGGTTTACGAACTCCCCCCCAAAAATTTATGATTTTAATTTTTTCCTTGTAGATTGTACCTTCGAAACACTGTTACTGCTGCAAAAACGATATGTTACAAAGACTGAGACCACCCCCCCTCCAATGACTTACTGAAACGACGTCACTGGGTACTTTTGTCTTCGTGGCAAAGGGCAAAGAGCAAATGCCCACCCTTAATTTTTGGTTGTTGAAAAACTGTGAAAAAATATGTTTCTTGTCAAATAATTTTCATCCAAAAATGCCAAATTTGGAGCTAAAAACCCGATTGTATGAAAATTTAAAGACAAAATTAAAAATCTGCAGCTGCCTGTAGAAATTCCATCAAAAATTGCAACATTCTGCCTACGTTTTTTAACCCACAATGCTGCTGTTACAACCCAAAACCCAGATTAAACTACCGGTAGATTAAACTGATAGCATGCCTGCCAGCTTATCGGCGCAAATCATATTATATCATATTGTATAACAATAAAAAAAATCATTTAACACGTCTGTACCTATTTTCAAACAATTAACCTTTCAGCTGTGGGATATTATTATATTGTTTAAAAAAACACATTAACAAGAATTGCCATCTCCTACATTGGAGATACATGCTTATCGCATTTCAGTGTTATTATTAGAACACAAAAATTCTGCAACACAAAAAATGCAGTGCTTAAATGAGTGGCAGAAAGCTATGTAAACACAGTATTAAATATGTTAATATTGTTTACATAAGGGCATTTCGGTCGGCATTTCTGGGGAAAAAGACGATCATTTTTAGACACGAAAAAGTGGAATACTAACAAAGGAAATGTAGCAGTAGTACAGGGTTTTTGTATCCACAGCCACAAATACCTTTTGGGTTATGAAAAAACCCCGAAAACGTTAGTTTTACTGCATAAATTTGCACATTCCTTCAACCCCTGGCCACGTCTATGACTAAACGTGCTGAATATTGTGTACATTATGGCATTTTGTTGCCGGAAGGAAGTGAGCATTTTCTCGACACAGAGCAGCGGAATACAAACCGAGAGGATGCAGCAGAAGGACGGGGTTTTTGTAGCCTCGTTCGCAGAGTCGTCGTCGCGTGTCGTGCATCAACAGTGCGTGGCCGTTGTGCACGGGGTTCCGCAGCTGAAATGCAAACACTGCGTCCGCCTGTAACATAAAGCATTAGAAATATCACACCAGAATGACCAAAAGGTCAGCCTTCTGGATGCGTTACTATCAGCTAGTTACTTAGACGGGTGACTGTCTGTCTGCGTACAAGTTACGGAGGCTGGTTTATAGCGGAAAATTTTCTTAAAATATGCGGAACTTTTTGAGGCAAAATATGCGGGAAAATATGCGGAATTTGGCGAAATATGCAGCGCATATATGCGACATATACGCTGCATATATGAGGCATATTTTTTCCGCATATTTCCAGCATATGCAACTTCGAGTGACGGAGAATCATAATCATGATCATTAACAGGCCTATTCTGTACAGTTTTGACATTTTCGACTTAATTTATTCAGCGTATAATTGTAAATACCAATAATCTTTAAACACCAAAAATATTTAATGGTCTTAAAACAACGTTGGACAAGAAAAACGCTGAAAATGCGATTGCATATGCAGAAATATGCGACATATGTGCGAATATATGTGAATTTTTGGATATGCAGCATATGCAGCATAATTTTCGCATATGCGATTTTAAAAATGTCATTATATGCGAAAAAATGCGATATGCGAGTTTTGGCAAAATATGCAATCGCATATTGATTGCATATAACCAGCATCCCTAACAAGTAAACCATCTCTGTATATAATCAACCACCCAGTTAACTCAGCCTTCCATCCCTCAATGATATGTAAATCAAGTACCAGTCTGTCTGGCTGGGGTTAACGTGGGGCATATTGGAACCGGTGTCGATTGGCAGGTGACACTGTGATCCCATATGTCATGACGTCACCAGCAGCAATAGACACTTAATATTCACCTCAAAAGACTACGCATTTCCTCCTTAACACTTCTAAAAATTTTGCATAAATCTAGGCATTTTCCAAGGAAATATAAAAAAAGTAAGTGGGTGTTTTTTTCTGAACATGGTGTAGGCAACAAATTGAAATGCTCGGAGAGCAATCAATCAAGTCAACATACATTACGCTTTCAGAACTCTGCATGTTGCTATCTTGCTGCAACTAGTGCATTTAAAACTACTTATACGCAGTCATATCATCTACACCATGTCTGGAAAAAACATCCCGAACATTATCAATAGTCATTTGAAAAAGGAATAACCAATTTTAATAATTTTTGGTACAAATATTTCTGGCACAACTGGCCAGCAAATGACTGTTCCACATTCCACCTCCTTCAATGTCTGTTTCTGCACTACCTGGGGAAAACACAGCCAACGAAATATGAGTTGAAATAAACAGAGATACGTAAAAAACATCCCTAACATTATCAATTGTGACTTGAAAAAGGATTGGCAAATTATAATAATTTTTGGTGCAAACATGTTTTACACTACTTGCCATCAAACAACTGTTCGATTTCCCACCTCACCAAATGTCTGCTTCTGCACTACCTGAAAAACCCCTAACAGACGAAATAGAATAAAAATGCAATATTTCGTTGGTTTTGTTTCCCCAGGTAACAGAGAAACAAACAATGGGTGCGGTGAAAAATTAAACTATTATCTGATTGTCAGTTGTCAAAAATATTGGTGTCAAAAATTATTAAAATTGAATTACAATCGAAAATGTCCGAGATGTTTTTTTTCCAGACACAGTGTACTACAACTGGGGAAAAAGCACAATCACTGCAGCATGGTATGATCTGGAAATAAGCTTACTCAACACACATTGCGTTTGCGGAACTCTGCACGTAGTTCCATTGGAGTGAGTCGGTAATCATCCAGCCCGTCATTCCAGTAAATTCTTTCCAGAACTTCCAGGTCACCTCCGCACAGCCAGTCGCCACTTTCATTGAGCATCTGTATAAAATACAGCACAAGCAATGGTTTGATAGCATAACAGAATGTTGGACTCACAACCAAGAGATGGTGGGTTCCAATAGATTCTATCCACAGATCCCACCACAGACGTTCAGTTCTGACGACAGCCTGGCAGGCCTGCTGCTGAACATATTACACAGACAAGAATAGAACGGATTTATGTTTACCTGCTGCACTCAGGGTAAAAAAATCACTACCCATTAGGCAGCACAAACATCAAACTGGCCTATAGATTTGGAATATTCCGAGAACAAAAAAACTCAAAATACACAACACAAAAGAACACACCGCAAACTGTCAAGTGAGAACAAATGGCTATAAATAAAACTGACAAAATATGCAGTAAGCGACTGCCGAAAACAGAGCTTTCCATAACTATATCGTCAGAACCTCTATTAAAATACGACCAAATATGTTGTATAGCATTTATTTAGCTCTTGCAGGGTATGCACCAAATTCAAGCTTCTTCTGACTATGGTATTATGCATAAACAACGATTTCGTGCGTTAAACAAGTAAGCAAAGCAGAAAGTCACAAGTTTCCAAGCGACCGCTGAAAATTTCTGGCAGAGAAGATGTGCTCAAAATTTTACTTGTGCATTAAAGTCCTGCAAAATGGTTTATAGCCCCGAATTTTGCACTTTTAGATGCAAATTTTCAGATGAGAAAATGTTTGTGATGATCCTCCAACAGCCAAAAATTTAGGGTGACCAACTGCCCCCTCATCTTGCCCCTTAGCACCCCTCTCCAATACGCTCTGATTTTCTTGTGACATTTTGGCGCTATGAAAATTGTTACGTACTTACTTACTTACTTCCACCACTGCAGATAGCAACTGTTCTACATGACTTGACGAAAGGACGATTTTAAACACTTGAAAGCATTTCTGTTCATCGTCTGACTGACTGTTGTCCAGCACCTCTGTAGCGCTGCACATGGCGCTATATAAATAAATATACATATAAATACAAATATAATAATAATGATAAGGATAATAACAATGCAATTGTTGGACAACATGCCTTGACGTAGGGATGATTGGGGTTGCAGGTACCAAACTGTCGACAGCATCTCTCCTCCTTCCGATGTTCGTAGAACTCCGGCGTGCGTAGAATGGCGATCAGTCGCCCACCGTAGCTCAGTGTGAAAGCTGCACAGGACTCGAGACGTTCTTTGTCGGCAGTGTGAACAGGAAGCACTATGGGTACGGATTGGTTGGACACGCCGCCATCCAACAAACAGCCGAAATGTTGACATTGGAGAAATTCACGTTCTCGCATGAACCCGGTCAGAGGCGTGGCCCAGCCCTCGGCTAGCACTTGTAACCACTGCAAGTCCAGCTGTATTACACATCACACCAGCGAACTTCTAAATATATGCTTAAAACCGAACTGTTTAGTTCCGCCTACCACACCTAGGACGAGTCGGCGCCAACGCAGCGCTTCTGATTCAGATTTAACATTGTGACAATGGCTGGCGCTATACCAAGTCGTTTTTAGATTAAATTTTAGATCAGATTAGATGATGTTAACAAGACCAGCACAATCGACGCCAAGGGGAGGCCAAGACCAAGGCCAAGGCAAGATCCAGGCCAAGGCCAAGATTAAGGTCAAGGTCAAGGTTAAGGTCAAGGCCAAGACCCAACCCTCAGCTAGCACTTGTAACAACTGCACTTCCAGCTACAATAAACGTGATCACACGACCATGACGATAACAAAGCCACAACACTGTGGGTCAAGACAGAGGCAAGGCCCAACCCGAAGACTGCAACAGATAAGAAGATGACAGATGATACAAATTGCAGTGAGATGACACTGTAACTAAGAATAAATGTACAAAACATTAGTTTATACACTTGTTAACGGCAACATTTAAGAACTTGCACATCGAAAACAGCAAAAATTACAAAAGGTGATATTGCCTGCATCACACTGACTCCGTGTCAATGTGCTGCTGAACAATTCGATTGGCAGCATTCGGTGGCCCATCCACAAAACCCCCTTTAGACGCAAAAATCTCGCAGATATCTCTTACACAAAGCGAGTTATAGCCAATTTTGTTCCAAATTTCGTTGCCATGGCAACGGGGGTCGGTCAGGAAAAAATGCAATTGGCAGCATTTGATGTCCCATCCCCCAAAACTCCCTATAGGCGCAAAAATCTCACAAAAATCTCTTATGCAAGCCAAGTTATAGCCAATTTTCTCCCAAATTTCATTGCCATGATAACGGGGGTCGGTTGGGGAAAAATGCAAATGGCAGCATTCGATGGCCCATTCCCAAAAACCCCTTATAGACGCAAAAATCTCCTATGCAAGCTGAGTTATAGCCCATTTTGTCCCAAATTTCGTTGCTATGGCAACCAGGGAGGGTCCGAGGTAAAATTAAATGACACCATTAGATTCGCCATCTGCGAAAACCATACCCTAGAACCAAAAATTAGGACTCTATCTTATTCACAGCCAAAGTTATGACCATTTAAAGAATTGTTTAATTTTCCCCATAGGCGCCATTGTAATTTTTTTGATTTTTGCGAATAAATACGTTAAATATTAAATTTTAATTTTCTAACTTCAAAAAGGCACTTCCTTGTGCAGAACCGCGTCATTTGACGTATTAAGCGTAAAAATCCCTTAAGGGGTCTGACCTGTGGGTGCGCAGAAGAAAAAAAACGTATATATAAATAAAAATTTTTGCGTATATTTCACTCATTTGCCGAGAAGCCCCCCTTGGAGGAATTTGCATAAAATTTTGCATGACGGGTTCCCTCCCCGACGTAATCAACCGTGCCGAATTTTATCTCAATTGGGTCAGGGGTTTTGATTCTGTGGGGGGTCGAATTTTTGGATTCCCCATAAGAAAGAGAAGTCGCCGTTAACACAGGGCTTGAACTACCGTTCAGCCTGTGATCATGGCTGACAAAAAACCATGCTTCAGCAGTCTGCACGCTTGCACAGCAACTGCTGAATGTCATGTATAACTCTGTTTGGGAAACCTATCTCAGAGCTACGGAGCGTCACCTGCCGTATGGGATCACACAGTGTTACCGGCCACCTGACACAGGTGAACGTGCCCCACCTTAACCCCAGCCAGATAGACCAGTACTCGATCTACCTACCCCGGAGGGATGGAAGGCTGAGTTGACCTTGGTTTGGTCATATACTGGGATGGTTTACATGTCCTCAGACAGACACCGATTCAACCTGACCAAAAGTTGAAACAAACAATCTTGCAATATTAAGTCTGACACCCCACTGTTACGACTCTCGTAGTTACTGAACAGACTGGGAGAGTTAACCATTGAAACAGGTTAACAAACCAAGTACATATTTGTGACATTTTAAGCACTGTGCATTTAACCATTCATTCAGAAGCTCAAGTATGCACAAAATGTACTGCGTAAAATTTCATTATATTCTGATACTACTAATGCATCATGTCAGTTTCAGAAGGGACCAAACCGCCTCATCTGGCAGGAGCTTATCACTTCAATCACGGACCATTGTCTAGTCTCATATATAATCACTTGTGCTGAATCTTTTGAAAATCGGCATGGCATTTTGGAGCTACAGCACTCCTATATAAGCAACGTTCATTCCCTAAGGGGTTATAAGTAACAGTGTCAGCACAAGCGTGTGACCTTGACAAAGATAGAATGCAAACCATTTTGCAGAGATTTATAACAGAGAGTATGAAAGAAAACCTCAACGATTTCCAGTGATGGCAGAGTCTGTGCTTCTAAACGCGCTGCGTCGAGAAATGCCGGCAAAACAAACAACTCTTTCACCTGTGTGGTGGCTGACTCAGGAATCACCTCCTGCAACATGAATATTCATCATCCAGCTCACTCAATGTACAATGCATATTCAACAGACTGACCAGTGCATGCTGTACAAATCTATAACTCACAATGTATTAATTATCAACAAAAGTTACATGCATTCACTATTTCAATTAATGCACGGGACTCTACAGAGCAGAAACAGCCAACAAAAGGCAACAGAAACAGCAGAAAAAAATCCTTTTTTACCACACTGTTTAGTTAATTTTACTTAAGCATTTTCTTCTTTATTTTTTACATATTTTCTCTATTTCATGGTAATCCAGCTTTTGGCTGCAACATGTAACAAAAATGTTTCATTCATTCATTATTGAAAACGAAACACAAAGTCTAGTACAGAATGATAACAAGAAGTCCATTTGAGCTAAACAACAAACTGTTTTTCTTGCAAAAAAGCGTTTACTGAAACGACCTCAGCAAACACCACAATAAACATGTGGGCAGCCAGAGATCTCCCAGCGGGGTCTAAGAGAAAGCCCCAGCTGCAAGTGCATTTTGATGCATTTATGGCTCTCAGAACACATCTAACAGCAACAGATACACAACATTTTTGAAGAGTTTGAACCAAGAATTAGCCACCACGAAAAAATCGACCACCGCTTTGCTATTTTTTACTTTCGCAACTTTTCCGGGAAGCACCCTGCTTTCACCTGTCAATGGAGTGAACGCCCCGGGCAGTAGCGGTTCTAGCCTGGAGCTGTGGACAGTATGGCACCCCTCCCCAGATTTTGGATTAGCACCCCTGGTTCAATGCGCAAAACACACTAGCTAGAGCCAGAGCCTCCTGGAAAGATATACAGACGGATAGACAGACAGAAAGATAGAAATAAGAACATACTCGCTGTTGAAGCAAGGAGACGACATTCTGGACACATTCATCGACGCTCATTTCACCCGACTTTATGACCAGCTCCGGGTTCGGCGGCTCCTCATAGGACTGATCTATACCGGTGAAACCCTTGATCTCACCACGACGTGCGCGCTTGTACAGACCCTTGGGATCCCGACTCTCACAGATCTCAATGGGCGTGTTTACGTAGCACTCGAAGAACGACAATCCAGCTGCCTCATGTAGCTGACGGGCTACTTCCCTGTCCTGTGTGCAGAATATGACAAAGGGTTAGACAGGTGACCACTTTCCAGACACCATGAAATTAATTCCCTGATGATTTGCAGGACTCCTGGCCATTTCAATTAGTGGTCAACTAAGGTAACCTAACCCTAATATCAACTCACATGTAACACATACATAAATTCTGTAAAGCAGGTGCTACAACATTCCATTAAACCACAATTATTTGACAATCAAATTATACCGGGTGGCGCTAAAAAACGTCCCGAAATTTGCGTAAATATAACTTCGTGTATACTGTATGGAGATAAATTTCCCTGTGCATATTTGTAGACCAATGTGTATTCTTACTCAGTTATAAATTTCAGTGAATTCACTAACGACACCACCGAATGCTGCTTAATGGCGTTAAATAAGTTTAAAATCGAATTACGTAAAGACAACGTTTCATCACACTGCATCAAAACAACTCAAAATTTTCTTCAACACAACATGCCAGATTTCATCAGCTCACAAGAATGGACAACGCATTCAACTGATTTGAATCCCGCCACATTATTCAGTCTAGGATATCTTGCAAGAACTTGTCTATGAAGGAAGGCATGAGCCATTTGCGAACCTCAAAATCTTCAGAATGTTATCACAGACACATGGCATGACGTCGACATCAGACAGCCAGAATCAGAAAAAGCCATATTGCCATATTGGAAAAAGCGTCTAGCAGCAATGGCAAAGGAAAATGGAGGACCTATTCAGCACATTTTTTGCTGATCATTTGACTGGTGATTTGGCCTACTATGAGGTTTCGGCGTAGCCTGCGTACAAGCAGCAACGCAAATGATGAGCCGCTTGCAAAAATCGCTTTACGGCGTGTGTCGCTATTTTGTTTGTATCACGGCTAATACAGAAGTGTTTTAGACGAAAATTCCTACATATATTCAGAAATGTTTGATCGTTACATATATGCTTTTGCACTGATTCATTTCGACCACTTAACTGAATAATGCATGCAAATGTTTGGAATGTTTTTTTGCGCCACCCGGTATTCAAGTCCCATGTAATTAGAAATTGTTTTGTTGCTGTTCCATCACTACTGCCACAGTCTTGTGACACAAGCACAACTTCGTGCGCTTCATTCCAGTCACCCTCTCGATGTAGTCCACCTACAATATCAGCAATAATTAATTATGCGTTATTAACGCGTTAACGCATGCATTAAAAAATTAAAGTAATGCGTACCCCGTTAAACAAAATCTACGCATCAACAGCTCTGATTATTCTGCCAAATGGTGTCCAGCATCCAAGCTGCATACCTTCTTAAAGGGTGAAATAAAGCTTGTAAGGCACACGATGCCGCCATCTGCGAACAATTTCGCCACCTCAGCAATACGTCGAATGTTTTCCTCTCGGTCTTCAGGACTGAAACCAAGGTTCTTATTGAGACCATGGCGAACGTTGTCTCCATCCAAACTGTACGCTGGAATGCCTTGACTAACCAGGTATGACTCCAGAGCAAACGAGACTGTTGTCTTCCCAGCCCCAGATAAACCTACATTACATGGAAATTTTTTATCACAGCGTAAGTGAAAATTTTATTGCAAGCACCAATAAAACTGCAAGTCACGACAAACTATGCAAGACTGTATGGAAACCACGACAGTGTGTAACGTGCAACAATGCACGTTATCAACATTACACACCAATATGAGACAGAAAAAACAAGAAATTTGAGCTGATGCTCACAACACGACTGACAGTGACACAAACTACAGCCTATGCTGACTAGTTCTGTCGTAAACTTTTACGACAACCTTAGACTGATTATTTAAAATACTGAAATTTGGAAAACAAGACAACTGACGGCATCGAAAATTAGTCACTTTGAACCACACTAAAAACTATCTTCACTCGTTTGCACACAGTTGTTTCCAAAAGCAAGGAAGAACAATCTAGTCAAACCTATGATGAAAACAGATTGTGGCGTAAAATTGCATCCCAAAATCATTCAAGATCAAGCATTTTAGGATTACTTGAAAGCCGATAAGGCACTTCATGACGCTGCAAAATACTACTGGCTTCAACTCTATAAAAGTTCGAAAGATATGGCAACTAGAAATACTTAGAAAAGAATACTGCATATACTGGCTGATGCATTGTACCTGTGAACCAGATGGTACAACCACGAAAACCACCACGTTGACCGAGCACCTGTCCTCTCTTGTCTCTTGACACATGCTGAGTCTGATACGTCACATTGGTCGCCCTCGACGACATCTGAAAACACATTCATTACATTGACATTTGTGACATCTGCCAGCAAGAGTGGCGTAAATAAGGGAGGGGCGAGGGGGCCCAGTCCCCCATTCTGAAATTTATGTTTAAAAATGTATATTAAAAAATAAGAAAAATAATTAAAATTGTTGCCACCAGATCTCACATTTTAACGTTATAACTGCACCGAATTGGATTTCAGCTGAGGATCCACCCCAGACCAAGCTGGAGGAACTCACAGTGTTCCCGCAGGCCCCTTGGCTGGATCTGAGGATTCCTACTTCTAAGTGGGAAGAGGAAAGACAGAAAAAGGGAAAAAGATGGGAAAGGAAGTAAGAAAAGGGATGGGAGAAGAGAGGTCACCCCCACCGCCAATTCACAACTTGTCGTATTGCTGGGGATCACAGGTCTGGTAAACAAAATCACAAATGAAGACAACAGAAAAAAGACTGGGTTACAAAAATTAAGAATCATAATCATCAATGAAAGAAGACTGACGTGGCTTGTTGGACTCAGTTGCTTTCCGACCAACATTGTGCACTGCACAAATTTGCTTACTTACTTACCATACTTAGAGTGCTGTCAGCTAGATAGCCAATGGGTGTTGGGAGGATTAGCAAAGTTAGCAATGCACTGAAGTTGCAGTTCAACTTTGAGCAGAAACGTCGAAAGTGAGTCGAAAGTTACCCCGGGCCACGCGACGTTTGGTGGTGGAGCGAAGCCGTCGCTCTAAAATATAAAGTAAACCAAAATGCGCCATTTTAAAAAGCCAATTTTGAAAAATGTCTCTCCAAAGGGGCTCCGTGAGGGCTGCAAGAATGTTTCCCGGCCCCCGGTGTGGCTCTCAATGGGCCTGACTTTGAGCACAGATGTTAAAGTTTTAAAGTTTTTAATATCAAAACATTCAACCAATCAAAAAATCCCACATGTAGGTTTTAACGTTAGTAAACTCAAAAAGCGAATTCACTAGAGTAGCAATACGGTGAGAGGAATACAGTGAGAGTGAGTCAGCAGGCAGCTGACGCCTGGTTCTCTAAGCGGTAGCTGAGCTTCTTATAGGGTACTACTTCATCTGATGCTAATCAACAAAAAAGCAGCTCAATTAACTCAAAGCAATAAAAAATGCTGCGCAGGCAAATAGTTAATAGCAAAGTATTACAAGAAATTTGAGCTAATGCTCACGAGACGCGCGAAAGCCTACAGCAGTTCTGGTTCAGTAGTTTAGCTGAAAATTGGGGTGTTCACGGTAAGTTAATGCACAAATACCAAATTCTCTATCTGGATCGCATAACGATAGTAGCGTGGCGCCACCTTGTGAATGATATAGACTTGCGTCGAAGCCCGAAATTGCCAAAAAATCCATAACCCCCTATTTTGGCGTTCAAGGTCATTCAAGGTCATTGAATTCGGCGCCAATCGAGAGCCAGTGTACGACTTCCTATTAGTGATTAATAGTAACCTAGGCCC
>Ga0056128_1007642_pt1 | contig 13638 bp, 9 predicted proteins | sample WorMetLIZISLAND2_FD_71113 | JGI IMG/M metagenome (GOLD analysis project Ga0056128, IMG submission 71113) | Marine gutless worms symbiont microbial communities from Max Planck institute for Marine Microbiology, Germany - Olavius geniculatus... ... | reverse complement strand
ACGACTCTATCTTATACACAGCCAAAGTTATGACCGTTTAAAGAATTGCTTAATTTTCCCCATAGGCGCCATTGTAATTTTTTCGATTTTTGCGAATAAATACGTTAAATGTTAATTTCAAATTTTTTAACCCCCAAAAGGCACATCCTTGCGCGAGACCGCGTCGTTTGAGCCATCGCGCGCAAAAATCCGGATATATGGATAGCTATAAAAATTTTTGCGTATATTTCACCCATTTGCCGGGAAGCCCCCTTAGGGGGATTTGCATAAAATTTTGCATGACGGGTCCCCTCGCCGACGTAATCAACCGAATTTTATCTTAATCGGGTCAGGGGTTTTGATTCTGTGGGGGGTCGAATTTTTGGCTTTCCCATAAGAAAGAGAAGTCGCCGTTAACACAGGGCTTGAACTACCGTTCAGCCTGTGATACACATTATGTCAAAATGTTGATTATTTGTGGTCTCGTATTAGTCTATCACTTAGTTATTAAGCGCTGAGTTAATTTCACCGATTGATGCATTGTGTTATGTGAAACGCGATGCATATGCCAAGGCCATTCATTTGTGAAAATTTTAACTTTACTACAGACTCCATAGTTGGATATTGTTTGGCTTTTGTCGTCACATGAACGCTGTTGGCGAGTGTCAGTCGACAGCGAACTTATAACAAAATAAAAGTATGTTACTTATTACTTATTATGAGTTGGACAAATAGACCAACCATAAAGGTTAACCCAGCCTTCCATTCCTTTGAGGTAGGTAAATCGAGTACCGGCCAGCTCGACTGGGATTAAAAAGGACGGAGCGCATTCACCTGTGGCACGTAGCAGGTGACCAAATACGGTGTGATCGAATATGGCAGGTGACGTTTCGTAGCGCTGCAATTGGTTTTTATTCCGCCTTTAGCCATTTTAGTGCTTATGGTAAAATCACCTGACAACTGGTGGTAAACTACAGGAGCGTGACAGTCAGCACTCGGGCGGCGACGGTTCAAACGCTGACAGCGGGCGCGGTCACAGCTGCTGCACCGAGGACGACGAGCAACAACTACAGCGAGCCAGTCTGAGTGCGAGAGCCTCGAGACTTGTTCCACCTCCACCACCAAGACTCAGCGCTGGCCACAACACGCTGCCACCACGCCAGGTGCTTCCAGCACACACGGACGCCGCCAGACTGAGGACCTTCAGTGCCCAGCCCGCCGACTGCGCCTATCTACACAAGTACTTCACGTCTTCCAGGTCATCTGCTGCTGTTCCCGCTAAGCCATCCAACTCTAATCCGACATCACCGGCCGCCGGCGGAGGATGCCCGGTTCACAACGGCGGACCATCGGTCGTATGGACCTCCGCCAACTGCAACGGCGGTCTTGTAGTCTGATGTAGGCCCTATAACTTCCTAACGCCCGTACAGAGCGACGTAACTAAACTGAACTGAACTGACACGGTTTAGTTTTTGACGAACTGGCCAATGGGTAAGCAGGTCAAGCTTATTGGTCTTTGGTTAATGCGTACGTGTGCGGAGTCGCATATGCCATCGACGCCGTTAGACGGTGTTTACTGTAATGCATTTTCGCCCATTGGTCAATTCGTCAAAAACTAAACCATGTCAGTTCAGTTCAGTTCAGTTAGATTGCTCTGTCCGCGCCTTTATTCTGCCTTGACCATGGGCGGCGGCACGCTCTGAAAAGTGGGGGAGTGAGGGTGGGGAAGTAAAGGGTGGGAAGTTTGCCTTAATGGTAGCGCCAAACAAGTTCCTGGCAGCGTGTGCCGGACGACGTCCCTAAAAGCTGGACCATTTACTGCATTTTTTTCTGAACAAATTATTTGATGTTTCAGTCAACAATTTGCAAAGTAAAATAACGTTTCGTGGCCAAAGTGGCGCGTGGCCATAGTTTGCCCAAAAGCGTTATCGCCATGACCATAGTGGCCAACTGGTGACGCCACCCTTGAGCAGTGTTGAATACACCCAATGCATATTTTTATAGCATAAACTACATGTACATCCTAGTCATCAGTACATCTACTGTATTACTGGCGTAATATGTTCGCAGTAGGCTTAAATGCTGAGGCTTTTATTTTGTGCTGTTGTGTTTAGTGATCTTTAGTAACGTTGCATTAATTAAGAACGATTTGTATTTAACTGCGTGACGGACAATACCATCATTAATATTTATGCATTAATGATAATAGGATGTATTCGATATTATTTTACAGTTTACGTGCTGTGTTTGCCGAATTTTTGTGTATTTTACAAAGCCAATTCAACTGCTACACATACGGAGTGCTGTAAAAAAGCAATCCCCTAGCAAAATTCTATGTCGTTTGCAGAGGAGGTTTAACCGTTTAAGCCACATATTTAACAAGTTTTATTACATTATTTGATTTGATTAAAAATTTTTCACTGCTTAAATTCAAAAAATGCATTTTCCAACAGCAAATACGTAATTAACTAAATTGCGATTTTGGCCCACAAATAGCATAGCTGATATTTAAATCTTACATTTATATTTGCGTACCACTCGCATGTTAGTTTTAATAATCTTTGAAATACGATGTCAATTTCGACATTGATGCTAATTGTTATGATGTCATTGTGACTTGAGGCAATTTTGTTGTTCTCTGTTAATTTTTTTACGACAGGTAAGCTGAGTAATAAAATAAAGATAAAATAATAAGGATAAGCTTTCTTTGCGGTGACTTAATGACTTGAATGTGTGACTAAAGCGATGTTAACAAAATTTGGAGATTAAGCACATCGCAGAAAGCGTTTGAACTGTTGACGAAAAGTTTTCGTCTTCATTTTATTGATTGCGTCATAAATTGATAAACCTTACTATGCAAAAGTAATATAGGATGCGACGGACTGTGACAAGTTAATGCAAAAATCTTTCTCTAAGTCAACACAACAGTTCAGGACAAATAAGACTGACATTTTTGATCGTTAATCAACCGAGGAAAGTAATTACTGCCATAGAGTTTGCAACTATTAATTGACGACTTTCGATGGGACGTGACTTGATATGAAATGATACCGACTTAACCGACCGCTTGCTTCTCTGTCAAAGTTGATCTATCGCAATTCACTGGTTGCTAAAACACCGCTCGATTGAATGCCATTAATCAGTTTGTCACCCGAGACTTGATCAATAAAGCGACGATGCAATCAATATCCGCCTAAATCAAGCGCTTAGCCGAACTGTAACTAAAATCAGTCAATCATACTGCCAAAAACGTTTTTGCACTTAAAATGTGCAAATTCACGTTTTGTTCTAGACTCGAAATATGTCATCTAGCAGCTGCATTATAGCAGGTGACATGCCAGGAAATGAGAATTATCTCACTCGAAATGTCTGCGGCATCGTTCAATACGAGCAGGCCTGCCTTTCGCGAACACAACTAAAGGTAAGTTGCGTATAATTCTAACTTAGTCTGGCATCGCTCAGATATAAATAACCTAGGAAAAAACAACATGTATATGATAAAAATGTGTGCTTTAAAAGAACACAAAAGCGAGATGGACATGGACTGGGCGATTATCAATAAACTCAATCAGTTAACCTGTTTCTGTCCAGTCCAGTGATTTGATTGTACTCAGATGTCGCATCATTAAATGAAGGAAAAAAAACAAAAGAACGATGTTAAGATGCATTTCGTTGTTGCTCCGATGATCGATCAGTTAAACACGCAAGCTGTCCACTGCTACTTACGTGCGGCATAAATAATGAACAGGAGCATTTCATCACGTTTAACTGTTCGTGACAGCGATAAACTAGGCTACCTGCTTTTTGACTAAATGACAGTGATGTTTTAGCCTACTGTTTTAAAGAAACCTGATTTAAGTTTTTTAAAATTAAATTTTAATTTTCTGCGTGTAGTTTTTATGTCTGCGTGTTTTTGTTGTTTTTTAAAAAAATTCTAGTCAGAGTGCACGTCTAAGCAATTTCCGTTCACGTCATGCACAGAAAATGAGTAAAACAGAACTGAGGATACTGGCATATTGTTAACGAATGATGATTAAACATTCGTAGAAAATTTAGTAAGCTGACAGAAAAGTAATTAGACTCTTAACATAAACAGTTCTGCACGGTCATGCAGCCGACGACAACAGGCTTTCAAGTCTCACATGGTGCACTAACTTCTACAGTGTGTTCGGAAAAAAAGTAACTCCCTAGAGTAATCGTACAATAAAAATGTCAAATCTAAAGGAATGTAAATAAAATTTCGCATGATTAATTCCCAATTCCCAAATTTTGTTCAAAAAGATTATTTTAGAGCAGAGTTATTAATTGTTAAATATCGATAACAAAATATCTCCGTTACCAATATGGCGTTACATAAGTAGATCCGCGGTTATTATACAATTTTGTAACTTCAACAAAAAACATTCGATTTTAGCAAAATTATGCGTCAATAATGCGCCGTTCATTGGCAATCAAAATGTTAAATTTCAGTTAAATCCGCTGAAGCGAACAATAGTTACAGTGGTTTATGTGAGGCGACCCCAAAACACTTCAGTTTCAGGTTTTTGTACATTACGTCAGACACAAAAGACCTGAAACTGAAGTGTTTCGGGGTGACCTCACAAAAGTTGCTGTAACTATTGTTTGCTTTGGCAGATTTACTAGACATTTTGCAGTTTGATTGCTAATAATTAATGCATTGTTGATACGGAATGTTGCCAGAATCGGGTGTTTTTGTTGGAGTTACGAAAATGTACATTAACCGCAGGGTTTACTTATGTAACGCCATATTGGTAACAGTGATATTTTGTCATCAATATTCAACAATCGTAACTTCGCTCAGAAATAATATTTTTTTGGACAAAATTTGTTTATTTTTTAGCAATTTATTTGGAATTAATCGTGCAAAATTTTATTTAAATTCGTTTAAATTTGACATTTTTATTGTAAGATGTCTAGGGGTTACTTTTTTTCCGGACACAGTGTATATTATTGATTCGACGTTATATACAGGGTGCGGCAAAAGAGTAAACCCTTAAATTTTTTTCGCTGTTTTCACAGCAATCGTTTGGAATTTTAATGTGTAATTTTACAGCTTTACCTTCTACATCGAATTGCCAAATAAAATGTGATTTTGTTGAAAAACGGCAAAGTTATAAACTTTTCGACATGACGCGTACCGATTTTTCAGCATTAAAAATGTTGAAGCTACTATACCAATGCAATAACATCGTTAAAACAACACAGTTAACTACTGATCAAATGCCAGAATTCCATTGTCAGTGTAAATGTTCGAAGTGTCCACCGCCAGCTCCAAGCTCCAACACAAGCCTTCAGTCGCTTACTTAGATCTTTCACAGCCTTGTCAGGTTGCCCCAGATAACCTGAAGCCCTTCCTTGACTACGGCGATTGGTTTCGGCTTTGTTTTAAGCTTGCAGTAAGCCTCCAACATTGCGTCTTACACGCGATAGTCCACTGGGTTTATATTCGGCAAATGTAAAGGCCACTGGTCTTTTGTGACGAAATCTGGAGAGTACTGTTGGCCCGCAGCCCGTTCCGTGCGCTGTGTGTGCAGGCGCGTCGACCTGATGGAAGATGAACCCGGTGGGCAGTCGGCGCTTGCTATAAAAGAACGATAAGTAATAATTTATAAACAAAATAAATTACTGTTTACCAAAACGTCACTTCGTCGTTTTTCAACAAAATTATATTTTACTTGGCAGTTAGATGTAGAAGGTTTCACTAAATAAAGTTGTACAATTTCACATTAAAATCCCAAACGATTGCTAAGAAAACAGCAAAAAAACTTTAGGGGTCCACTTTTTATTGCCGCACCCTGTAGGGTGACACAATAGGTCGTGAACGATTTTAAATGGCAAATTCACTATGTTAAAAATATCAAATAATTATTAAACTGCTATTACCATTTAGGGAAATTTAATACAATATTGTGTGCAAAATATCACAACCGTCCGTTACTTGCTTAATTTGAGCCAATTACACAAATCACCCAAAAAGCAGTGACGTCACGCAGACAAGCACTGACTTAACTCGTGAAGAAATATTTTAGCATGATGGCACTCGTGCGCATTACATCAAAGGTTACCAGAGTGGGGTAAAGGGTAAGCTACCCCGGGCCCCGTGACGTTTGGGGGCCTGCCATCGCTCAAAAATATAAAGTACACCAGAATTTTTAAAAATTCAAAATATAGAGGCCCTGCGAGAATGTTTCCCCAGGCCCCGCTGTGACTCTCGATGGGACTAAAAGTTACAATCACATGGCTAGATGCAAATAATAAACACTGCATTCCATCTGAGGACTGGCCGTCTAATTCACTGGATTTATCGCCAATTGAAAACATTTGGAGCATTATGGCATTGGCAACAGTTGTTTATGCTGACCACGAGTCTCAGTTACTGCAAGCAACGAAGCACCGTCTCCGAAAAGCATGGAAATCGATTTCTTTGTCAACACTTCAAAATCTTATCGGTTCCATGCCTAACAAACTGACAGCAGTCATTAAAAAGAAAAAACCCATTTCACAGTAACAGTGGTGCAGACATGGACAGCGACATCGCTTGCAATTTTAACGGTGGTGTTATGTATTATAAAATTAACGTTGTATATTAGCTACGGCTCTGACATTTTATACGAAGTATTTCACTGAATATATTTACAAGGAGACGTAAACTATTGCTGGTTACTGTTACTCTTATGTTTGAAATCGAATTCGTTCACGACCTGATCGTGTCACCCTATATTACGTGATTGTCTGCTTTTTATACTGTTATTTATCGATGATGTTCCTGAAGCCAGTTAGCTAAGAGTATTACTGAACAGCTGTAGGCGTATACTTACTTTCCCACAGAAGAAAGCATTCGGCTTCTCCTTCTGTCACCGCAGCACATCAGCAACAGACCGAGAAAATTCACTCGACATAAGCTTGCGACTCAGGTGCCGCAAGTAAATCTTTTGCAGTGGGCCTGAAGGCTGGAAACATACAGTTTGTCTGCGGAATCTTGTTGCTGTGAAAGCTACTCCGTGTTCTGCCATATACACTACACTACTTATTATGAGGCCGTCTTACTAGGCCACATTAAGCGTCTTGCTTGCTCGTACGTCCGCCTCTACTTAAGTCAAAAACTGAATGCAAAAAAACTAAAGTAAGCATAAACGTTCAACGTTCACCGTGGCAGGACTAACGGCGGTGTCTCACAGACGACCAAAAGTTTCCACGACAACAAGACGCCTTCGTAAAAAGTTACGATCATTAAAAACAAATTCTGCGAATTCATTTACGACATGTCGTAAGATAATCTTACGACATCTTAAATGATAAGTTATGAAAATTTTATGACGCCTTACGACATGTCTTACGACAATGTTTGTGAATCGGGCTCCAGGTGCAAATTTGCTTCGCTTCAGTTTAAGAAAGATTTTAGTTCTAGTTTAGTTTTTAAGAATGTTTACATGTATTTTTGGTTTTAGTTTTTGTAATTAGTTGTTATTTTTGCTTTTCGTTAATTAAACTGCGTTAGTTTTAGTTTTGGGCCTATTTGCTATAAACTACTGCTTAGCAACAGTGGTGGTTTTAGGCCCGGGGCGAGGGCATAGGCCTCCAGTTTTGCTCCAGTCAAATGTCAAATGTAAATTTATATAGCGCATTGTCGTCAAAACCTCTAATGCTCCAGTCCCCCTAGTTTCGTGGCCACTTATGATTTATGGCAAGGATAACACAAATATTTGATTATTGGCGTTTCTAAATTTTAGAAAAGTGGCTAAATTTGCGGCTTCCATTGAACGTCAAAAAACCAAAAGTGCTTCAGCTTCAGGGGGCTTCGCCCTCCTGACCAGAGGCTGTGCTCCTAAACCCCACTGGGGGCTCTGCCCCCAGATCCCCGTTAAGCTCGCGGTACCGCGCTCGCCATGGGGCCGTGCTCCCCCAAATGCTGCGGGCTAGAACCGCCACTGCTTAGCAACAGTAATAGGCCTACCGTCAAATGACGATGGCGTGTTAATCTAGATTGCAAATGCAATACTTTTAAAACAAGTTTTTGTACGATGCACAATAACTGACACTCAGCACTGCTAGTAAACTTAGTCAATGAGTATGCTTTTACTATAATACGAATTATTATACTAAATGTCTCGGTGCGAATTCTCAGCTAGTAATTGATTTGTGTCAGGTTGTGTCGTACAAGTTAAACCGGCGTTGGCATTGTCAAAACTCAGCCCACATTCCGATCGCGTGAAGTTGCTAAGTAACTCGCACGTATTAATACTGCCAACACAGTTAGGTAATTGACAGATCTAATTGACAGATCAAAAAACAATCAGCGAACTCACTCAACGGCCAGAATAACAGGTTGTCGAACGCATTGTAATAACATCTTGTGATAACGCATTTTACCCGCATCTTACATAATAATTCGCTAACTTGATTTTTTCATTGAACGAGCTTTAAGCACACAAGTTAGGATATGGTTACGTCCACAATATCCAAATGTGCTGCAAATTAACAATCACCATACGATCGTAACACTAGCGTCACAAATACTTTCAAACAGAGTAACGTCGTCAAAATCATACTAACAACGGTAAACTGTGACACTGTGGCAAGAAAGCGGCAAAAAAACAACTATCCCCTTAATTTTAACTTGTCAGAAAATGTTTTTGTCAGTAAATTTTCTTGCAAAAATAGAAAATTTGGGGCTAAAAATTTATTTCAGAGATTTTAGGGCCAAAATTAAAATTTTTAGCATCCATAATCTGCTCAATCGAAAACTTGCCACTGTTTGTCGGAAAACGGTACCTTTCTGCACCCCTCCCCCGTACTTCTGGACCCACAACGCCGCTAACGGTAAAAGCAATCTAACGCACTCCGAACGATCAAAAATGTACAAACACGAGCAACAACAATTTACATCGGTTCAAACAATAAAATAAAATTCCACTAAAAGCAGTTTGCTCTCTCTACAACGCGAAGCAGCGTGTCAAGACTAGAACCGTATAAATACTATTCTAAGCTCTGCGCTTGTTACAACTAACGCAGGATGCCTAAATGAGCAAGCACTGTCTGAAAACCGAAAGACAATCTAAAGCCATCTTCTCTAAACATTATCAACATATTTATGCACAGCTGATCATTCAATAAATAACACATGCAAACATTAATTTACATCTTTATTACATGTTTTTACATCTTACATCATGTAAAAGTAAGACTATCTAATATGAAAATATTTTGCTTTCGCTATGGACTGTATAATGACAGAGAAAAAAACGGTTTGCTATACTCTACAACCAAAAAAATAACCAACGAGGTACTAAGTCAAAACAGAGATTCTTAATCTTATCCTTGTCCTGACTCTAAAAATTATTATCCATGACATTTCCAATAACACTATTGCCAGATCACGATCACTACGCCATCCGGAGCGGTGCAAGGGCATTACGAAGAAAAGTTTTGAGGTCTCGGATCTAAAATACCGAATAAATTCATCAAACACGGCAAGTACTACAACGTACGCATTCAGTCTACTTATTCAGCTAATAAGTTGAAATTTTTCTTACCGAGATAACTGGCCTCGGAGCCCAGATTTAATCCACAGCAGCCATGCTCCCTGTTAAGAACTTCTAACTAAACAGGATTGAATATCAGTTGTATGTTACTGGAGGCACCAGCTGTCGGTAGCAAAGCAAAAGATGCATAAGCAGCATTATATAGACCTACGAAGTTACAAACTATGGAGTAAATCGAAATGAATCACCAAAATATTTTCAACAGAATGAATGGAACCAAAGTACCAATAACGAAATTATATAATAAATGAAAAAATATTGGATTAACTTAGGCGTCGAATGCACGATCTAATATGCTCTTCCAATGCATACAAGAAACAACTAAAAACATCTAGCATAAAATGGGAGAATTCTCTATTTAGGTTTACAAGGTTTAGGTTTACAAAACCGCCGACAATGGACGATAGGATGCACATTCAAACGGCACGCACCATGCACGCACGAGACAGTATATTCACAGTTATATTGCTATCTTACCGTCACAATTCGTGTACCAGTCATCATAGCACAATAAAAGAACAAACACTAGTCGCTGACTAAAAACAACGTCGTAAAGTTTAACAGCACTTTTCGTACAATACCATGGACTATTCGTATGATTATTTTTATCACTTGTGGCATCTTAACAGCTGCCAGACACCGCTATACTGCTGTTATTTGAGGGAATAAATAAGTAACATTGTGACTGCAGCACTAATCCAAACTTTTCAGTTACCAAGCTAATAAATTTGATATTATGTTTACGTGGTTAAACTTACAACTCAAACTAGGCCTACATCTTGAACTTCGCAGGTTTTTTAAAAGTAAAATTAATTAAATTATTTCACTCTGGACTTTGAAGCCACAACGAGGCTCAGTCGCTTTCCGCCTTCGTGCTGCTGCGCCCTGCCGCTAAACTCTAACGGCACGAATGGTATGAACAGTCCATGGTACGAAAAGTCCATAATTCCTATTGAACATACACAATGTACACGCAATAAAATGTTCACATAAATAACGTATCACGTGATCAATGACAAACGTCAACAAAACTAGTAACTGCCGCGCGCAAAAAAAAATCAACAGCTGATATTTGCAACTATAGCTGTTGCTAGGGTCCGGTAACTATGCAGACTTGGCGTCTGGAGGTAACAGAACTGAACGAATAAAATGCCATGGCGGCTTAACGGTCGGTCATCAAGTTGCGAAGAACAACTCGTCGATCTCGTCGCAGAGTTGGTGCGGATTGACTACGACGGACGCAGCGCTGATGTCTGCAGCGGCACGCTGTGGTGGCTGACGCACACCGGAAGCAGGGGTCTCGACGTCGCGTAGTGCGGCACTCACGTCAGCGCACGAGTACGGCGTCTGGTCCATCATGGACGTCGCCGTCGTCTCCGCGCCCCAGCAGTCGCTGTCCTCCTCACCTAGCAGACGGCACGCGCTGTCGTACGCTGGCGGCTTGGCCAGCACTGGCGGGCCGCGTTGCCGGCGCGTCAACGGACTGGACGGCGAGTGTACAGCGGGGGGTTCTGCACCGCCACCGGCGTGACGCAGTGCGTCCACACACGCCGTGCTGGCGTACCTCACTGTCGGCACTTGCGCAGCATGCTGTTGTCTGCGCTCGGCGCTCCACGACGGTAGCGTCGCCGTACCACTGTAGCCGACTGGAGTCATTACAAACCCGCCGCCAGCACTACAGTCTGGTGAACTAGCACCGTTTGTGACGTCAGTCAGTGACGTCGACGCGTTGCGGCCGCTGCCTGGCCCCGGGTAGCGGCCGTACATCCGCCGCGACTGTAGCATCGATGGCGGTGTCGCACCGAACGTGCTGAGGTGGCTCTGTGCACCCGGGTGTTGGTGGTCCGAGTAGCTGTGGCCGCTGACGCAGCCTGTGTCTGGAACCACCTGGTTGCTCACGTCACTCAGCTCGTCGATCACGCTGTGCTGAGGGAGCTTGGACCGCTGTAGCGTCGTCTGACCGCTCATGTCGCCGTCTGAAATAGACAAATTACGTTTCACAATAATTAGTTCATACTTTGGTTGCATTGTTTTGACACCTCAGCTCAAGTTTCGGCTCCCATACGGTTCCAGCCACTATTACCATCAATGCTAACAACGCCACCAGCAACAACATGACAAACTCGTTAGTCTACCATTGTAGTCGCCTAACCATATACGGCTTCTATTTAATATGCAGTTAATCTGCAGTTACTCATCTCTTATTGTTAGTATGCTATCAGCCTCCTATTACTGTGATGCTGAGTCTAGGTATCAACACTGTGGTGAACTTTCTTTTGCCCAATCTCATTCCGGATCCAAACATTTTGAGGGAAGGGCCACAAAGGCCCAGATGGCCAGAAAGACGCCGGCAGAGCCGAGAAGGGGAGAAGGTTTAGTTAGGGAGAGGTAGTGAGCCTATTACCACCAGCTGGGGAATTTGGGGAATCCACCAGTGTACGAATATAACGACTGCCAAGTTCTACAGAAGCAATGAAAATCTACTCGCCAGCTGGTGCCACGTCTCAGTCACTCGCACTTGCTGCAAAATCACGTCTGGTATATATGCATTGTAGGTCGTAACGACGTAGGCCTATATCTGGCGAACACAAAGAATAAAAGTTGATTTAGTGTTCACAGAGGTTTGCACCCTCTGAGTGCCCATCTAGGTCTAATACGGATAATACGGATGCTGACCTCGTGTTGCTGTAGCCAATAATCTGGTTCTGGCACTTTCACCCTCTTCGCTGGGACCTCGGCCGCTGTCCGTGTTTGAACCGTCTCCAGAATGATCACTGTCTGTTTCGTTAGGATCGCGCTGTAGCGCCTTCAGAAGCCGGTTTACCTGCTTGCACAGTGCATACGTCATCAACAACTTAACTCCCAACAGACGCACAATATGTTAGAAACAGACTAATCACGAACAGTGTTAGTGTAAAACATTAATGTTAATGTAAAAAGTACAGTCGGCCTTGCGCGCGCGATCCGATGCTAATGACTCGGCAACAATTAGTCAATCAAATCAATAAATCAATAATCAGTAAGGCAATCAAGCAATCAAAATGTTTTCATAAATATCAGGTAAAAGACTGCAACCGACTAAAAAGTTACATGATGTATTAAAAGCAATCAAAGCAGCAGCAAATGCAAAATGAAATAAAAAGTCAGTATGAGTCCTTAAACAACAAACACGTTAAAATATTACAGCTAAGACAAGAAGTAATTTTGAGTTGTGGCTCCTTAGCATACATCTGATTATATTATACGAGATGCAAAGTGGCTACTATAAATAGGGCCTACTGTTCCACAGAAATCGTTCACAAATTTCATACACGACTATAGAAGCGGCGTAATTATAAGCAATGATTACAAGTACCTCGATGTCTCGGTTCTGTATGACAACAGGTCTCGGGGCTGTTGAGTTGCTGAAGTCGGCGCAGTTATTGGCACGTTTGACGCAGTTGGTCATAAGCCCGGGACGTCGCGTGTCCGTGCAGCCGTTCACCGCTGACGACGTATCCGTCAACAGAGAACTACACGCCTGAGGGTTCTGCACTCACATCCACGACATAATTTGACATCATTATCATTTATTCTTATTCATTATTAATTACGTTGTAAGGAAACGTTTTACATTTCCAAGGAGCTAGATACAAAAGGTGTAATCGAAGTGTAATGAGGAGAGGTTCGTATATGCGCAACAAAATACAACTGAACTGTAAAGCAATTTATTTTGTCGTGTTACAGCATATGACAATCTTTTATTCACCAACATTGGTAGCACAACAAAAAAGAAAAAAAAATAGATGAAAATTAGGAACTACATAAATAATAGTAATTAATAACGATTAGATACAATACATAAATAATAATAATTAATAATAATTAGTAGAAAGAATTGTCCGGGCAAGTACACACAAATCAGACAATTGAACATTACAAATTAACGTTAAGCTTGCGCGATAATTTCTCTGTGCGCTCACTCGGTAACTCAAAACTAAAATATTGCCTGCATTCATCAACTATAGACAAATTATTAGTACACAAAAGTTTCATTAACAGTCTATACACACAAAAGTCCAATGATTGTATGTCTGCTTTGTTTAGATGACAAGCC
>Ga0056128_1007640_pt1 | contig 13640 bp, 6 predicted proteins | sample WorMetLIZISLAND2_FD_71113 | JGI IMG/M metagenome (GOLD analysis project Ga0056128, IMG submission 71113) | Marine gutless worms symbiont microbial communities from Max Planck institute for Marine Microbiology, Germany - Olavius geniculatus... ... | reverse complement strand
CCATTCGATGACACATAGTCTCATTAATAAGTGTGCCAAAAATTATTATAATCGGACATTCATTGTTCAAGTTATTGCAAAAAATGTAGTCACATGCTTTTTTTTGAGACACAGTGTATACTGTATAGCTTGTGAAAAGTCGGCCCATATGGACTCGATCATCTCATCGGATGTTGTCGTGGGATTTAATCCGCCTGACATCATTCGGCGTGCGTCGTTTGTGTCGGCTGAGATCCGATAGGTGTCGACTCTGTCAGTCCCCAATCCCATGAACAGGGTTGTAGTCTTAAGCAGAAAGTGGGGGATGTCCGTTTACACGATGAAGCAAACATGAAGCAAACACGAAACAAACTTAGAGCACTCGTCGTGCACATGTATATTGAATACGTTTGCTGCATGTTTGTTTCATGTATGCTCCCTCGTGTTAACGGAGTATTAGTGACAAAATCTTGCTTGAACTTGTGCATGTTTTGTGCTTTGTTATAAAACTAACAAGTACACAAATGTAGTTACAATAGCTACAAAACCTATTGTAAAATAAACTGTACAAACAATTGTATAAAGAAAGTAACTATAAACAGATGAAAATGTGAGCTTTCTTTCACAAAGATTTTAGTAGCTGTTGTGAGACAGCATCCCCATCTCACTAAACCCCTGCTCTGGGATTGAGATGATTAGCTGCAGCTGAACGCTCCCAGTCACGTCTTTCAGCACGTTGACAATGAACCTGCTGCCTGTCCACTCGTTCATTCGCTTTTGACTCCTCAATTCTCATCTATACTTCTTTTCCGTGACAGCTGAGCTGCGGAGTTTATAAGATGATTAAAAAAGTAAGCTATAACACTTTCGCCATTAACTGCGAGCATAAAAAATTTATTGCATATCGCGTTTTTGTTTCGTTGAATCCGAAAATCGACAAAAGGCTCTTTTTTATCAATTTCCGTGTTTATGTTTTTTCGTCTGTTCTTGAATTCCGCTCGTTTTAGTTTTTTTATTGGATTAGTCTGTTTTGTTGTCATTTTGTTTTTTTTGTTTTTTCCCTATTTTTTTTTACACCGGACCGTTTATTTTTATTTAATCTGTGTTTAAAAATCTTTCTTTAATCGTTAGTGAATCAGTCGTTGTGCTTGCTTTTGACAGACGAGGATCTGAATCATCGAATGTCTGACGCCGGCCGGTGTGCTACACACGGCGTCATGATGCGACAACAACAACAGTTCTACGTAGCGGCAGTGATTAGTCTGGTGGTCTCCGTGAAGCTGGGGTCTTCCACGTCGTCGTCCAGGGTGTGTCCGCTGCAGTGCCGCTGTCTGGATCACGACAGCATCGTCAACTGTCACAACGCCGGCGTCGATCAACTTCCTTCGCCTTTGCCGTCTGCCGCCATCGTTGTCGACGCCGACCGTAATCGCATATCCGCTCTCTATGTCCGGTCTATACTTTCTCCTGGTTCTTTAATTCTTCTTTTTCTTTAACACGCCATCGTCGTCTTTGTCGTCAGTGCTATTACTATTATTTGGTTTCCGTAGCACTCAGCACAATCATATCCGCTCTCTATAACGACTCGTTGGTCGGCGGGAAGTCCTTGGAGATCGTCAGTCTCCAAGACAATCTCCTCGTCCACGTTGACACCGCGGTGTTCTCTCGACACCCGGCAATACGCATCATCCGTCTTGGCGGAAACCGTCTTTCCAGTCTGCCGGCTACGCTGTTCTCCGCCTGTCGTCACCTACAGGTGCTAGATTTACACGCTAACAGGCTGACAGGTGCCCCTCCGGACAACCTGTTTTACCACGTTCACTCGCTGCTGTCACTCAATGTTAGCAATAACCGTCTGACGTCCGCTAAGCTTGGGACTGGATTCCGCTACGTCACTCAGCTGGCAGACATCGACCTCTCCGGTAGGCAATCATTTTGCAATATTTCTGCCACCACGCTGTGGCACTTTGACAACGATAGGCCGATTTTAGCAAATCTGGAAATTTATGATCTATTTGATTTTACGTTGTAAAGATAGTAGGGGCCTAATATAGGCCTATTGCAGCTTGGTGTCCCAATCTGAAATCAGGTGGTTAAAAATTTAAAATAGGCTATTGAACGTAATTAGCAGCTGAATAACTGTGTAGCCCATATTGTATAATACAAAATGCAAAAGTCGAACCAGCATGTGGATCGAACAACCAGATATTTTAGAAACGATTAGCGTTTATCATTAAAGTGAAGAGTGGTCATGTTAAAACTTAAACTGACCGCTTAACATAACATAATAAAGATTTATACAGTAGGAGTAAGTGTGTCGCACGAGATAACGCTTTGTGCACAATCGATGACAGCCAAAAAAATTAGAATACGAAAAATCTAGAAATGTAAAAAAATAACAACATAAATAAAACGCCCAGTGTAATGAAATTAATATTGTTTTGAAACGAACTGCGTGAAATACGAAAGCAACCGTCAAAGTTTTTTTAGTTAGCCATAGAACGAACAATATTGATTTTTTTTCACTAATTAACAAACGGAGAAACGAAGCAAACAAAGAGACAGACAGACAAACGGACAGACAGACACTCATGCACACAGCGCCACAGATGCATGCGACAAGGAAGAATAGCAGCGAATTTGCAGAATTTAATTAATTTTTTGCCGAACGATTCGACGACAAATTACGTTACATTCAGCCTACTAACGAGAAATCGGACCAGATCACAGAATGGCGTCAGAATTACGAACGCGCTGATGAGGCGAAGGCGTAAAAAAGTTCCTGCGATGCCAGTTGCCGTTTGCCACTAAAAATCTTTTATCGTTTCTAAAATTTTTAATGGACCCTTAAAAATGTCGGTGCAGTTTTTTTGTTTGCTTTCAAAATTTTACTGAAACAAAATTGTTTGCTCTAGAGTCTGTCAATATTTGAAGATACCGCTCATGGAACTATTCAGTGTATCACTTTGCTGCCATGTGTATCACATGGCAGCGAATTTGCAGAATTTAATTAATTTTTTGCCTAACGATTCGACGACAAATTATGTGACATTCAGACTACTAACGAGAAATCGGACCAGATCACAGAATGGCGTCAGAATTACGAATGCGCTGCTGAGGCGAAGGCCTAAAAAGTTCCTGAGTTGCCAGTTGCCATTTGCCACTAAAAATCCTCCATCGTTTCTAAATTTTTAACGGACCCTTGAAAATTTGGGTGCAGTTTTTTTGTTTGCTTTCAAAATTTTACTGAGACAAAATTGTTTGCTCTAGAGTCTGTCAATATTTGAAGTTACCGCTCATGGGTACTATTCTGTGTATCACTTTGCTTTTCATGAGCTGATGTAATAATGGCACACAAAATGTCACAATTATTTTCTAAATTAAAAGCAGCATTTTTATTCTTACTTTTTTACCAGACTGCAGCTGAAAGCAAAGACATTTTTAAGCCCAATTTGCATGCATGTCAACAGAATGCATATCATCTCACAACGACAGTCCAACATCGTAAAAAATTGCTGAACTATAATTAATCTGAAATTACATGCACAAAGTAAACTAGACGTAAACAACATATGGAAAGATGTAGCGCCAAGTGCTGATATGATACGTGGCCATCCGTTGAAAGTTGATCACCGCAAAACCCGTGATTACGTGAAAAATGCGTCACCAGTTTAAGGTTTTTGGCGTCAGGTAACATTCCCGTTTGACCTTTTAAAATGAAAATTGGAACATCAGTTTAACGTCGCTGAATCTAATGAATATAATTGTGATATACAATATGCGCATTTAAACCAGTTGTTGGACAGATCATATTTACTGTTTATTAACTGAAGAACGACATACTCATTGCACGTGAACACTATACAGTAGTTTATACTTTGTTTTGGTGTCGATTGTTGGCAGGGAACGACATCCGGGTAGTGGAAGACGACGCGTTCGCAGTGGCACGTCACTGGGACGATCGCGTGGAGCGCCATCTTGCGATGTCTTCGTGCAACCTACGTCACGTAAGCGCAGGTGCGTTGAGGTCGCTATCGAGGCTGAGGTCACTCCGTCTTGCCGACAACCCACAGCTGCCGCGTGGTGACGTTGTCGCCGCAGTTCAAGCAGTTGACGGACTCACTAAGCTTGACTTGTCTTCGACGTCGGTGTTTCAACGTAGCCACGACCTTTCCCAACTGTTTTACGACGTCTGGGTGGGCCTGGAAGAGTTGGTAGCCAGTGGAAACGGCATACGGACGCTGAGCGCGAACATATCGACGACGCGGGTGGTCGCTACGCTGCGAAGTCTCGATCTGTCCAGAAACGAGTTAACAACACTGGACGACGGTCTGTCAGCACTGCGGCGTCTGGAACACCTCAGTGTGAAGGCAAATCGTCTGAGAGTGATCGATGGCGCCTGGTTGACCGGACTTGATCGGCTGACGACCTTCGATGCTTCATACAACGAGCTGGTGGAGGTTGGCGACGGTGCACTACGGCCCCTGTCACGGCTTCGTCGTCTCAATCTTGCCGGCAATCAACTTGGAGCTGTTTCTGCGACCGCATTGCCGCCTAGCGTCGAGTTTCTGTCACTGCGCAATAATCATCTCCTCGACGTTCGATTTCTAGCCGGTCTGAGTCATCTACGGTCGTTAGACGTGTCCGCAAACGGAATACGCCGCCTAGACGCGCGACTGTTCTCAGGGCACATCCGGCGGTTTGCGATCTCGGCCAACTTCTCGCGCAACGAGATTTCGTCGATCGACGCCCGGGCGTTCGCCGGCGTCGCGTTCAGTGTGCTCGACCTATCCGGGAACCAGCTGAGCCGTCTGTCGATGTACGCGGCGAACTCGAGCAACGTGCTACGAGCTGACGATAACATCATCAGCGACGTCGACGAGCAAGTCTTTCACGCCACCCGCGACCTACATCTGGCCAACAACCGTCTGACGTTCTTGCGCTGCGGCGACAATATTACAACAAAACTCCTCAACTCTTCTTCGTTGCACACCGCTGCACAAGCTGAAGCGTCATCGTCACAAATCTTGGTACTTGACGTCAGCGGCAATCGGAACCTCGGACTCTCATTTCACTCGCAACACAGCAGCTGCAGTTCCCTCGTTGGCCTTGACCAGCTGGAAGTCCTGCGAGCGCGCAGAGTCGGGATTCGCCGACTTTCGGTTTCGTTGCTGGATCGTCTGACGTCACTGCGAGTGGTGGATCTGGCGGACAACGAGATCGGCGCCATTCACTCGCAGGACTTGGACGCAGCGGCCGTGACGCGTTTACACGAACTGGACCTGAGTGACAATCGACTGACAAACCTATCCACGCTGGCCGCGTCGCTGTCCTGGCACGTCGAGCGTATGTCTACCGTCAACCTTGCCAACAATCCGTGGCGCTGCTTGTGCAGTGACGTGAAGGCCTGTCGCCGACTGTCAGTCGTCTTGCAGGACGCTCAGACACGCCGTCGTACTGGGAAGCGTTTCAGTCCTCGATGTGCCTCGACCGATGTAAGCGCAGCTTCCACCGGCGACAAGTCCAAATCCGTATTCGAATTCTGCCGCGACCTCGTCATCGCCTTCGATAGCAATCGGACAACGGCGCTCGACTGTTTGCAGCCGCGGGGCGCTGAACAGCGGGCCGTCGAAAGAACGACGACCTTTCGGACCTTGTCGATCATCTTCATCGCTGTCGTCCTGTTAGCAGTGGTAGTATCGCTGGCCTGCCACAGACTGTCTCGGCGATACACACTTCTGCGGACACCGGCTAGACGCACTGCCGCTTCAACGAGGAAAAACGGTTATCGTATTGTCGGAGAAACTGCGCTCGATTTCACCGACGTTCAATGAGCGCGACTCACAATCCCGTCAAGGATCGACGTCAATAATAATTATACGCAGTCGTTGCGGTCTATTACGCTACTTCTGTATGTCTCAAATACTTTGAATTTTGGGGGCTCGGTTCAACTTTACAAAACTACTTAGGATATTTTTTTCAAAGATTTTACTAAAACACCCCACTGATATGTTGGACTGTTAAACGCCAAATCTGTGCAATGACAACGGATTTTCAGTGTACATTTCGCGGCCATAAAATAACTACAGTTATGGCCTAGTGGGGCTACCATAATGCCAGTTGGCTGTAGGCTATGCTATTTTTGTCGTGTCTATAAGGATGAATTTGTAACAGCTGATTTTGAGTTACATCGACTAATAAAAACATCGGTTCTACATAAGCTGATTGTACTGTTCATTTAACCGCTTTATTTATTTTGTCTACATTGAAACTCAATTCAGTATAATTTATATTCAACGCGTAGGCATAATCTAATTGCATCATATTTTAGGTTCAGCTTTGCATTGCACATCATTACCAGTTTACTGCAGAACATGTTTATCGCATATAGACAAGCCTTAAGATGATGTTTTGAATTACTGATGAAATCTAAGCATTGGTAAATCTAGCGATCTTAACTACAATTTTTTTTTATTTTTTTAGAAATTAAAATATGAAATTGAACTCCGTGTAGACCCATATCTCCTGTGGCCGCCGAATTAAACGATTGTTTAGGCCTACACTGCGCTGAACGTAGTATTCTACGTCTTTTGGTTCTCGATTTGCGAGAACCGGAGATAATCGATAAGCCGTGCGTGCGTTCTATGGAAAGCACAGAAACAATATTGAATCAATGTAATACGCAATCGCAATAGACGTAGTTAAGCAATAAGCACCATCTTTTTACCAAACATAAAACATTAGAAAATATTAATATAATAAACCTATTACTGGGCCTACACAGGCTACATTATCATGTACTCTGTAGGCCTGTCTACATGTACTCCGTGGATTAAAAAAGAAACGTCTAAATACTCGTGTCTGTGTCAATAATGAAATATTTCTACTAGCAAACTGAGCAGCACGTTGTAATTTCATTACAGCTCAAAGGCGTTGCTACGTTACCCGCGACTGCTTCCGTCAGACTCGTACAACGTTTCGCTGTCTTTGTACGTCTTGGGCGAGTTTATCTTTTTGCGAGATGGACATTGGACAGTGCACACCCTCCGCATAAACTGTACAGGGAACGCCAGTTCTCTTTAATTCAACATAGGCCTAAGCCTACACGTAAATTAAGTGAACACAAAAAATGGCGCGTTGAAAACTTGAAAGTATGACGTATCATTTGAATGATGACCTTATTGTAAGTAAGTTCCTTGTGTGTGCGCAATCGAAAAGCTTGCGAAAGCGAAGATATAGACAAGAATATCGTACCTGTTATCTTTTTTTTTTTAAAAAAAAAAAATCAGCATTAGGCCTACAATACTAATGGGTTGACAATGTGATTTCGCAATGTCGAATACAGTCCGATGTGGGTGAAGGTGTTCGGCTGGACCAAATAGGCTGGAAGTTGCAGATCGTTCAACATGTTGTCAAGCGCCGAATCTTTGCCGAAGTTTTGTTCGCACGCGACGTTACTGAGATAGTTCACGGCGAGCAGAGCTGACGCGCGAGGGAAAAGCAGAGCTTGGGTACAGCAGCTGGGAGACGGCGTGTAGCTGTAAAGATGCGGCGAGGCAAAACGCCGCCATTCCGATATTCTGCTTCTTCCGCAAGCCAGAACCACGACCATCGATATCATGAAGGCTTTTCTCCACAAAAGATCCATGCTCGACGTGGGCAGGCTAAATCTACAACTAACGATGTATACGGCCGCCATTAACACGGTGGAAAGTATCACAGTATATGCCACCAGCTCCGGGATTCGCTCCGGCTGAAAACTGGCAAAATCTAGCAACCATTCCGGATGGAAGAATTTCACGTAAGCAATATCCGACGACTTCGGACGAAACTCGCCACGATAGTACGAACGTTGAATATGTCGCTGTAGGATGTGCTGGAGAACTTCGAACAAACTGTCGCCAGGTAGGGCATCGTCTTCAACTAGGAAAACATAACCAGCCTCCTGGTGAATGTTCAGTGAACTATTCAGACAGAATACGTAGTCTTGCTTCTCCTTTTCCAGAACGTGGACCAGGGAAACGTGCGACTGGTTGAATCGCGAAAACATCGGGACGAATTTCGATAACGCGTTCGCCTCGTCGTATGACGAGACGTCGCCGTCAACGTTGCAGATGGACATACGTATCTGCAGGCTGCTGTTCAACCGGCGCCACTTCTCCAGCAGCGAATGAAATTTCCACACAGTTTGAGTCAGATACTGGGGCTCGCAATCGTCGATCTGGTGCCTGTTACGCGACACAGTTATTATGGTCAATGCCACGATAATAATCCCACCATTCGTGGTTTCTTTGATTTCTAGGCCCATGGCATTATCGTTTAGCAAAGAAAAGTACTTTTCCGCCTGCGTGATGCGGTCATCGTTTGCAGTCTTCATGGAATGCAGAAGAACGTCGGTAATGTTCTGACGTGAATAGAGCACGAGGCGCAGCAAGTTTGGCGTAAGAACCGTCAGTAATGTCATAGCGTAAAGTATTAGCCACAAGACTCGTCTAAGACTGAACAGGCGGACACACGCGGTGGGTCGCAGACGCCGGAAGAGCACGACGAGGCAAAAACTCTTCTTCGCTAAATGACGACAGCGTCGCAGAAACATGCTGTGGATCTAATAACATCAGTTTGCCATTCGAGCCTTGGTCACTGTAAAACACACCAACCACTGTCATAAGAATAGATGGTCGTATATAGGCCTAAACTTGCAGTTATTGCGACTTATGCAAGTAATCTGAGCAATGCTCATGTAACGCGCGACAGCATCGGTGCTCCCACCTGGGGAATAAGTGTACTACGTGCAATAAAATAACAATGCGTTTTGAGTGTCTAGATAAAAAAAACATTAAAACATGTTTTTTAAAAACTTTTATTAAAAACATTATTAAAAACATGGATAAAAAACATTAAACTGCAGATGTTTCCAATCGCTACTTTGTTGGCCATTATACATGCAAAGAATATCTAACTCAAATAATTAAAAACAAAAACCTACCACTTGTAAAGACTAAAAACCGGAAGGTATACTGAATGTACAGATCAAAAACAGCTGAATGCAATTTGCACATGAAAAATAAATCATAGGCCTATTTGTAATTTTGTACGTTTATGTTTTAACAAGAACAAAAAACACGACATTGAAAAGCACAAAAACATTAAAAAAAAATTTTTAAAAACATAAAAAATAAAAAAAACATTAAAAATTCAAAAAAAACATTTTAAAAACATCTTTTTTAAACTTTTATAAAAAGCATAAAAATGTTTTTTACATCTGTGGTTCTAACCAAAGCTGGGGTTGCTGTGCTTACGATCGAGATTTTACTCGATCACTGATAAAGCTTCCTGATTGGCCAGTGTGATTGCTATAGGCCTATCATTTATCGTAAGCAATTAGAGGTAATTTTGTTTAGGTCCAAAAATGCAAGTGGAGACAAAAAGCCAACAGCAATGTGCATAGGTGCCCCATGCTAGACTCCTAAGCCGCCGCCGTCGCCGAAAAAAAATTCTGTTAGTCGCCGCCGCCAAAAAAGGTTATGGCTAAGCCGGCTTAGCTGATATAAGATTTTACGCGTAACCGCCGGAAATAAAATTCGGCTAGCCGAATTTTGCGAAATTGACGTAACGCAAACGTTTATAACTGTCTGCGTGCATTGCAGCGACGTCGTTTCATCTTGACCACTGTCTGAATTCACTTATCCCAGAAGAGTTAGATAAAAAAAATTTAGAACACTGGCTAATTCAGGAAAAGTCATTTTCCATTCTGAGCAAAATCGCTCAAGTGTAGCTAGCTTACTTAGTCAAAAGCTCGTCATCAGTGCTTGTCGAGTGCATGCTCAGCACTAGCGAACTTGTATCAAATGGCAAACAATCGTCCATCGGTTTGTTACAATAGACTGTGACTACGTAGTGTCTATAGATGAGTCCTATAATAAGCCTGTTATGTAGCAGAATCGTGTATGGTTACATTCCGAGATGATTTACCTGCCCGAAGGCATATCACCCATCGCAGTACTAACCCGGCTCGGCGTAGAGCAACTTCGTTGATCGGACACAACCCGTTACCGCTACGTCACGCCACCAAACCTAAAAGTCATGCAACTAATGGCTAACTAGCCTACAAGTTGTAACAACGATGTGTGTGTGTGGATTTGAAGTTTTTTGAGTTGGTGCTTCATTCACGTCTAGACTCTGCGTGGTGGCATTAAATCTGAACACTCGTGTGTATATGCATTATAGCCATATCCTATGAATTATAAACCATTTGTGTTCACATAATTAACAATAAATAAATTATTTCTTGCACAGTTAACTATTTACGGCTTAATTAAGCATTTGCAGACTATTCATTCAATTTCAAGTTATTACTCATGGTCATTAAATGCACCTGACTATAGCTGGCAGTGCAATTTTCGACTAGCCGCCGCGCAACTGCCGAATTTTTTTTGGAACCGCCGCCGTCGAAAAAAATATTCGTCTAGCCGGCTGCCGAAAATTTTACTTAGCGAAGCGACATTTCCAAAAAAATCGGTCTAGGTTAGGGGTCCACCCCATAGCCACTAGCGAGGGAGTATGTGAAAGTGTTAATAAATAGGGTTCTGGGCCAGAATGTGAGATGAAGCATTGCTTCCAGGTAGGCCTAATAATATTGTGTAGAGCGTACGTGTACGAGTAGCGCTCATTGCAGTTGCAGCGTGCCGAAATACATCAGGGTGGACGGAACCTCACAAAACAGCCTAATCGTTCCCTCATGTTGCAGATTATTTTTTCGGCGATGCGGATACAAGTTCGATCATAGAACGGCATTCACTTGCTATATGCTATATCGCCTCTTTGACGCTGAACTCGACAAAGCGAAATTCTCCAGAAAGATAAACGAAAAAAGATTAAACGATAAAATTATGCACAACGTCAGATACAAACCGTTTCATTTGTCGGCATCTGTTCGTGACATCGCAGTGATCGCACGCTGTAGCTAGTGTACTGAAGTTCTGAATGGAAAGCCTGCAGTGCTGAAGTCTTGGCGGCGAGTCCATGCAGTCTGTGTGTCGTCCGAGCAATAGGGGCCTATTATTGATCCGATCCGTAGGCGCGTATCACGCGACCTGACCCCATTGCATACATTAGGACCACACTGCGATCCGACTTCCGATCCACTGCCTTCAACAGCCAACTTAAAGCGTCTCGATCGCCAAAAAAATTCAGTAGGCATTGAAGAACATTTTTACGGAATGCGCCCGTAGGCCTTGAAGAATTATAGCCTAAACAACAGCATCTGTTATGCTCGGGCGTAGCCGGCCTAGACTGATCACTGGTGACCCTTGTAGCAAGCAATATTGGCGCGATGTTGGTCCAATATTGCATGCAATATTGGTCAATATCGGTTGCCAATATTGGCCCAATATTAGCGGCCAATACACCATCGGTAGTGCGGGCCAGAAAATAGGGGGGATGTGTAAACAGGGAGCAATTATCTTTCACAGGGATAGAGTTGTAGTCAACTTTATCCTAAAATTCGTTGCCATGGCAACAGGAGTCGGCAGGGGGAACATTTAAATGACGACACCGTCGGATTGCCCGACCCCGAAAATAGGGGGTAGGTAAACACAGCACGCAATTATCTTTTACGGGGACCGAGTTATACTGCTTTAAACTCCCCATACGCCGTAATGCAAATTTTTAAAAATTGGGGGTAAAGTAGGGGAAGGAGTATTTTTATCCCAAACTCAATCTTACTTTTCGGGCCCCGAATCACTGTGCAAAACTTCATCAAAATCGAATCAAAATTGCGGCAGTAGGAATAATCTGTCCCATGCTATGCTAGTGTTAGGCCTAATGACAAAATGACATTAATTGTATTTAGTCTTAACTTTTTAGCCGACCGTACTTAAATATCGGTGGAGCTCATGGTACGAGTTGTCGTCCGTCGTCGTCTGTAACGGATGTATTGTGGCTAAGCGTTAGGTCGTAAGGGAAAACTTTTCACACGAATAATTAGCCACGTGCTGTAAAACTAGGCATGCAAATGTCAGCGATCTAGTTCAAGGGGAACATTTTCATATTCGAGGTTGAATGGAAGGGGTAGAGAAAATGTGGGTTTTTCAACGGAAAACTGGCCATAGCTCGGAAACGGTGAGAGACAGGGCTGAGGTTACTATTAATCACTAATAGGAAGTGGCATATGCCCTTTCAGATGAGGAAAATAATCGACCTTGGATGACCTAAAAAATCACTGACAACCAGTACGGTCGGCTATCCTATCGACAGCTGGGCTTCTTGTACTAACGTACATTATGATGGCACAGGGCGTAAATATAGTAGATACAAAAAATGTATTCTAAGACAATGGATTTAGTCAATACGTTTAACGTCAACGTTTGGAAATGTTTTTTTTATAAATTTTATTCATTTATTTTCTAAAATTAAAAACGTGGTTTAAAGATTCTAAAAATTTCGTTCCTAACGTTTAGGCTATTACGTCTCCAAGGTTTTCAGGTCTGTGCTCTGACCCAGGGATAACAAAAGTTATTGGTCTCATTCTCATGCATCGAAATTCGACAATGCAAATAGGCTTAATGACCTATTCTAGTAAATACGTTCAAATTCCGCTAATTTTAATGCTTCGCCAGGCGTAATTGCACGAATGGTTCATGCCAAATAAGTTTAATCAGTTCGGTTTATAAAATCAGTTTATGCCGACGGCTATGTCAAATGTTATACACACATGTCAAACTTTAACCACTTCACTGTTCTCGTTCTCATAGTTGTTGGTTTCATTCTCGTTGTCAAAATTTTTTTCTGGTCTCAGTTTTCGTTCTCGCCATAATCTGGTCTCGTTATCATCCCTGCTCTGACTAAGCAAGTAACACAGCTCAAAATAATAATTAGTGCTCCATTTGTGGTCATCAAATGATTCAATGTACAGACAACTGGAGCTCACTGCTCACATCATGTCATGTGCAATCTAATGTCAACAGATATGATATTAAGAACACTGTCTATATAGTACACCGTGTTCCAAAATTAGCGACACGACTACAGACAAGTTACAATGTTAAATTTGTTAATACCTGACAGATTTGTACAAAATTAAAAACGTTCTTGGAGACAATCATTCTGAACTAGTTTTTTAAAGTTTCTGCTCAAAGTGGTCATCCATCTTTTGACTCGAAGTACGCCGCTGCTTGATCCCCTTGTCAATAACAACGTTTTGAACATTTCTCTAATGTAAGCAAACTCTGACATTACACTGAGCACAAACGCTAAGCTGTGTATGTCATAATGGTGTGACCATAAGCAATGTTATCATAGTGCAGTGTATGTATGGTATTTCGTTGAAATTCATGAACCACAAACCGAATTAGGCATGTCTGAAACAAGGGGTGTCGATAATTTTGAAACACGGTGTTAAACACGCTCTAATAAAAAAACATACCTACATTGAAACTTTGAACTGTACAAGTTCACAACCAGAGCAAGAATTAATGCAAATTAGATGCTGTTCCAATTTCATTTCAGCACAGCGCTGCGCTATTTATTCGAGTCTGCTATCCCCATCCCCAACCAAACAGTTATCTGACATTTGCTAGTTGTAGCACATCAAAAATTTATACTATCTTGCTATACTGTCCAACATTCAACACATATACCGTGCATTGCACACTACCTACTAT
>Ga0056128_1007636_pt1 | contig 13643 bp, 9 predicted proteins | sample WorMetLIZISLAND2_FD_71113 | JGI IMG/M metagenome (GOLD analysis project Ga0056128, IMG submission 71113) | Marine gutless worms symbiont microbial communities from Max Planck institute for Marine Microbiology, Germany - Olavius geniculatus... ... | reverse complement strand
TTCCTGCCCCTGCTACTTTTCCTTTCTATTCCTTTTTCCCTTCTACTTCTGTTTTTCCCTTCCTTTTCCTCTTCCACTTTTTATTTTCCTTTCCTTCCCCTTTCTTTTCCTTTTTCTCTTTCTTTTCTTTCACCTTTCTTTTCGTGTCCACGTCCGTACGTCTAACATTTGAGACGTCATATCTCCATAAGAGTGCAAGATATACGCATGGTGACGATGGACCATTTATAGTAAAGCGCTGGTGACAAATCGAATGGTCTCTTAACTGACAATGTCTATTGTTTAGTTAAAATAATACAGAAGAATGAAAGGATTATTGCTGCTGTACAATTTGAGAATTAAACTGTTTGATTTTTTTTCTACCAGTCTAAACAACTCTCTGATTTATTTATATGGACATATACTGTAAACTATCAAAATGCATTGGACAGACTCCGTGTTCGTTTGAACATTATCTTGTTAGTAAAACTTTTTTGTAAGGTGGGACGTGGCTCAGGAACCAATCGTTTGAATTTTTGTTATAGGCCTCTCTACGTATGATTTGTAAGTGCATTCGAATTAATGTATGCTATGCTATACTTTTTACCGTAAAGCTTTTTCAGAAATTCAAAGGGGGTCATTCCGAACAAGGGCGCTAAATGAGAGGGGGTGGGCAAAATTTGCGATTTTTGGTCAATAAGTCGTTGTATTTCAGTAATGGTGAGAGATAGGGCCTAGGTTACTATTAATCACTAATAGGAAGTCGTACACTGGCTCTCGATTGGCGCCCAAATCAATGACCTTGAATGACCTTGAACGGGTGATTTCGGGCTGCGAGACACATTGCAAGAGCGAATTGCGCCAAAACCAATTGAGATAAACATAAACAAGCTGCGTAGAAAATTTTCAGCATTGACCATAGATCTCGACGGTTTAAGTCTCGATTTTTTAGGTTCAAGGAAACCTGCGCATGAGGGCATCAAAGAAAGGTATCCCCGTAAAAGTCGCGACGAAATGGCTGGAGATAGACTGACAGTTTGCGAACAGGAACTGCTATAGGCTTTCGCGCGTCCCGTGAGCATTAGCTCAAATTTCTTGTTAAAATACGCGTATTGCACTTAAAAATTTAACAGCTTAAGTAACATTACAGCTTATGAAGTCATCAGCAGTCGCTAATTGACAAATTAAAATGTTTTTTGGTTTTCATAAAAAAGTTACGCATTCATTCAACAGACTTTTCACGGCGTTTGGAGGGTGGGCGTTAGTTTTGCGGTTCTTACACTGGCATTTAGTCCAATTCAGACATGTCTGTCTAAAAAATTCATTTCTCCGTTAAGGTCCTCTAATTCTGGTTTATATGCGCCGTCCCGGAGTGTCGGTATTCGGTACTGTCACGCGTGCCGTCACCTTCTATTGCTAATTTGCAGCTATTTCCTTCGTTTTTATAGCGTTTCGCATACAGATCGCTTTCGACGGTCGAGCTGTAAATATTGCACATGCAGTAATGTTCGAAAATTACTTCGCTCAAACGCCGTCGCCTCAGTTAACTGTTAACTTAGCTCGTAGAAATTATGTAGGTGGCTAATCTCATACGTAACTCTGACTATGTCAAGCTTTTACTAAAGCACAGACAAAGGTCGGATAAATGATCGATAAGAATCTCACAGTACAAAGGTGGAAGGGTGGAAGTGGTCTTTCACTATTTTAGAACTCGTTTGTGGTTGCAGATATATAGTAATTAATAATTCAAAGTTTTTACGCATTGGCAATTGGTCAAATAAAGGAGAAAATTAAAAAAAATAAAAAGAGACGAGGTGGAAGTTTGAATCTCGTATATTTATGGCTCGTGCAGTTACTTTCATTTCATCATCAGTTAGATGCTGTTTAATGTTGCTGAGCAATAATTGATGATGAACTTGAACTTGAACTTGAATGACGATGGACTGTGATTGAAGCTCCTTAGATTTAAATGGCCGCATCTCGCCAATTTTTATCGTTGACTCGAGACGGTTGAAGAATGTTGCTTCCACGATTTGCTGTGGCAGACAGTTCCAATGTAGCACAACTCTCTGACTGAAAAAATCAGTCTTTCCGAGTAAAAGCGTGGATCGTGAATGAGAAAGAAGCTGTTGACTGGTGGGCTGGTGTTACAGGGACGGCGAAAGCAGCGTTTCGTCAGTCGTTGATGTCGACTGGAGTACTCCACTCCGTGTCTCGTGCGTATCGTGACGGCCAGTTGACGGCCTGCGGCTGCAGCACCCGGCCTCGTCTCACCGACCTCTCCGTCGACTGGTCCTGGGCCGGCTGCGGCGACAACGTCGACTACGGGTACAGGTTCGCCGTCGTGTTCGTCGACGCCCGGGAGCGCGAGAAGAGTTATCCGCGACATTCGCGACTGCACTCGATCGCATGCTGATGAACCTTCACAACAACGAGGCCGGGCGCCGCGTCAGTATCCACTCCTCACACACAGACACGCACCATTGCATGGTATTCAGACGTTATGTCTGCTCTACTCACACGTCCGCACCACGAGCTGTGAATGGAGAAGGCACAACGTCACACGATTCATTGCATACAGTCACGTCACTTTCAGCTACACACGCTGATTAAGCTCCGCATCATTAGCTGACTTGGTTGCCCCCACTTGAATAAATTTTGTAAGTTGTATGTTTAATCATTTTATTTTTTGAAAGTAACATGATTTTACTACGAATATCCCAAACCCACTGTAGCCTTTTAGAAAAGCCTTTCTATATCGCGGTTATTTATTAGATACGATAACATTTTAGCAATCGAAGTAAGCTGTTAAAACTTTATTATAGGTAGCTGGAGTCCAAACTGCATGGAAGTTCATAATTATGCGACAGTCAGTGTCCTCCGAATTTTACATATTTTGTTATCCCGCACTCTCCAACTGTCTGACGGTCTGATCCACCTTTCGCGAAAATGTTTCTACAAAATAGTGACTCGTGTTAGCGCCTTACGTGGGTCCAATACCGATTAAACTTTTTTACACAGTAAACAAGGAGTCGGTTATAGCGAACTGGTGCTCAGCCATTGTCCGTGGCCTGGCGAAAAGTACATGTTAGCCTCTCAAAAGCATCTTGAAAGTGAAACATTGGATTATTCTTTCACAGTTAGGCGTCAAATTCGTTTCCGGTCGTGCTCCGCCTCGGGCCCAGCTGAGAAGCGTACGACACACCCCAGATCCTATTGTCGGCTGGAGAGAGGCGTATCCTTCCCTCCCCACACGGCGTTTTGATCTCCAGTTTCGCCAACATTTGCTTTGTCTAAAATTGAACCTGGCTACGCCCCTGATCGCTTGCCCACCCACATGCTCCATGCTTGCTGAGCTTATTAACCATCGTCTGCATATTATCGATTAGTGGTTGCCTGGGTTTGCCGACGACCTACATTGACAATGACAATGACAATGACAGTGACAGTGAGTTTATTTCGCACATTTGCGGCTGTAAATATAGCCGAATAGCCGAATAACAGTACAATAAAATAATAGCACAGTCCGTAAATGCAGAGAAGTACATGGGTGCAAATGGTAATAATATAAATTTGATAAGTAGTCATAAAATATTTCGTTGATGCTTCTGACACGACCAGCAATATGCCGGTTTATGATGTGATGCTGGAGAAGTGTTGGAGGGCAGAGAAAGCAAAAAAAGCAATTTTTAAATAACACCAGACAGCGAATGACGCAGGACACAAGTTGGAGGAAAGAAAACATAAAATGATTGAGAAAAGGTGCAATGGAATGGCGTCAGCAAAAGTGGTCGATCGTGACAAATAAAGACGAATGATCAGGTAGTTGCAACAGCTTAGTTATTGCGTTAAAATGCAATCATTGGCCAAAATAGTCAAAATTAGAAACATATGGCGGAAGTCAGCGTTTTGGTGAAGCATTAACATTGTTCTAATTGTGTGTGAAATTATGAATTTAAAATTTCAATTTATTTGCAAGCAATAAATACAACAACTATCGTACAATAATGAAAATACAACTCTTAGTGAAGTTCTACTGGTTGTCTGCTGGCTGTCACAGTACCAATGGCCACTTATGCAGAGAACTGTCGTTATTTTCGGACCTTCTAGTCTTTAGTTTTCATATCTAAGGTACACGATACTGTGACGATAGGGGTAGTATGAGTAAGTAAGAGAAGTTTATAGCACATAACGTTAATAAACCTCTACTGCGATAACTAGTACTATTGTTCACCAGGTTCTGATGACATCGCGATAAAGGTTTGTGAGTGTAGCAAATTGCAACCCGTCGATTCAACGTTTTTTTGCATTGAATTTAAACTAACGGCTTATGTAGACACGAACCTGCAGAGAGCTAATGGGTTGAAATATACTGCGATGCAGTTGGTCATGATTACTGCACGGTAGAACGCTAAGTGCCGTCGTTATCCGTCAGCCGTTACTGAGGTTGGCCAACAAACCATTACCAGGGTCGTTTGCTTGAGGTGTCCGTTTGTCCGCACGTGTAAAAAGCAGAAAAAGCAACTCTACATTGTTGCGAAATTTTTCAGACTTATTTATTTCGTAAATGCAGCTTCAGCTCGTTTTAGCCAACCATAGACAAGCACAGAGACACGCTACTGCCCACTGGTAACACGCTGTATTTTTTGCATCATTTCTGCTTATTTCCGTTACAGACTCCGCACACATAAAGTAGTAATATATAGAATATGACGTGTATAGATTATCGGCCTGCACATGGTGTGGATTAGTGGACAATACATTGTACGAGCATGTACTGCAATTGTTTTGTTTTTTATTCGCATTTTGTGGAGTCTGTAACGACGATAAACAGAGTATGTGAGTAAATAAGTGAGTAAGTAATTTATGTAAGGCGTTAACTGTAAAAGACATTTCGAACGCATTTAGTGTGGCAGTAAAACAAGTAATTTGAGCAAAGCTCATGAGACGCGCGACAGTCTATAGAAATTCCGGTTCGCAGGTTGTCCTAGTTTATTTTCATCTATTTCGTTGCAGTTTACTCTTGAAGTCTGCACTGCAGCCAAAAATTGCAACCAAATTACTGAAAACCCTTATTTTTGGGGTTTAAGGTCGTTTAAAGTCGTTGATCTTGATGTCAATCAAAAGGGCGTATGGGACTTTCTGTTAATAATTAATAGTAACTTAAACCCTATTTCCCACCGTTTCTGAGATACGGCAACTTATTGGCTCAAAATCACCAATTATTTGTACTCCCTCTTATTTAGCGCCCTCTATCGAGGTGACCTCTTTCGAATTTCGTGAAAAGCTTGACTGATCTTAAAACTAGAGTCTTCGTGGCAGTCGACTGTGAAAATCTCGTGATCCTAACTTGCACCGTTTTGATACAATCGCAGAGTGTGGCAGACATACAGACAGACAGACGGACAGACACACATACGGACTCTTCAACCATGGCTAAGACGCGCGAAGCATTACATGCTGTCACGCGTAAAAATAAAAACGTTTAGGATGGTGTGTAAAAGTAAACAAATTGTGTGCTAATTCTGACATAGATTGGAGAAGCGTTCCAAGCAAATGGATTTAAACGCACATTTTCCATACGTTCACACGTAGAGCAGACATATAATTATGTAACTTGGTTAAACGTACGAAGTCTTCCAAGTCACGAAGTGAAACTTGTTGGACGACTTTGTACTCGTTTCTAATCTCAATACCATAACAAAAGTGACCAAATGAAACAGCTTTGGACCGAAAGCTAAACTGCATAGGGTGGAGAGTCTCTTTGCTGCGGGTGAGCAAACTTGATCGGGTGAATAGCATTCATTTGTTGGTGGAAATGAACGGCCCTAATCATTGGCAGTGCCCAGCTGGCAGCTGTATGCTCTGACGATCGATCGCACGGATAGCCGTGTAGCAAAATGGACGAACTCAGGAAAACGCCAACGGCATTTTCTCTTTCTCACAATGCTCTTGTTTTTTCTGTGGCGACGACGCATTTTATCAGCAAAATTAAAACAGATTCTATCGATCGAGTACATATTTGTCAAACTCGAGAGTTTGTTGTTGCATTACTGTATTAATTAAGGAAACTGGGCCTGTTTTCCGGCTAGATCAGTCACTGTAGGAAGCTGACTACGGACAATAATACTGCTAGCGATAGGTGCACTTAGAGTAGAAACTGGAACGACCGGAAATGTATTGGGTCGCTGACGTAAGTAATATGGATGGTCGTCCATTGGGCCTGTTTAGAAGATCCCTCCGAGATTTTTCCAGTTCACCTACGTCTCGGGGCTCGTCCACAGATAGTGGATTAGGGACTGGTTTACTTACTAGACCCCTACTAGCAACGACCGACCAGGAATAGATGTACGCTAAAGTGAACTAAGACCTAGGGGACTTTGGGGAAGATACATGAATTTGGCATGAAGAGAAAAACAGTAAAGTCCCTAGAACTAGGTAGCCAAAGTAAACAGAAAGTAGAAACGCTCGCGACGCACCTGAGGTAGCGGATCCGAGAGTAAGAGGTCAAGATAACAGCAAAAACTTTGGGGGCTACTTTTTGCCGCACCCTCTAGATATTGGTTGTGTTTAGGTAATTAGTTAATAGTTAGTTACACCGTTGCGACATGCTACAGGCGGTGTCGAGCTACTCGAAGGCGGCGTGCAAGTGCCGCGGTGTGTCTGGATCATGCAGCATGCGCACCTGTTGGAACCAGCTGCCGACGCTGAGGAAGGTCGGCGGCCGGCTGAGACAACAGTACGACAGCGCTCACATGGTGGCGTTTAACGCACACGGCACGTCGCTGTACCCCGTCGCAAGGCGGAGTAAAAACGACGTGGAAGCCAGTGATGGTGGACCGCGGCCGTGTCGACCACGCGTTCGCCGTCGTCGGCGTCCAACACGGAACGATCTGGTCTACATCGATCCTTCGCCGGACTACTGTCTGCCGGACACATCGGCCCTGGTGACCGGATCGACGGGAACACAGGGTCGTCCGTGTCAGCTGAACAGCGCGTCGACTGAGGACAGCTGTGACGAGCTGTGCTGTGGGCGTGGTTACAACACTCAGACGTGGCAGGTTGCTGTCACTGTCGCTTCCACTCGTGCTGCCGATCAAGTGCCAGACTTGTCTGTGCTGGCACAGCATCCACACGTGCAAATAGCATCAACCACTACCAGTGACCAAGCCCGACGTAAGACTGTCGAGAGTACTCAAATTCCCGTGGCCGATTCAGCGACAGGAAGGACGTACCTTCACAAACTTCGATTAAGCGTACGTTAGCCGGAGAAGGCAACAAAAATACTTTGTCGGCAGCTTCCAAAAACGCACCAAACCGTGCGTGAAATCGCATAGAATTGCATATCATATATTTATAAATCGTTTGTAACATAGTATGAAAAGTTTTAATTTTTTAACACCCTTCAGACAAACGGAAAAGAAAAAAGCTCCCTCGCAAACCTCACTCTCTCGACGCATATTTAGCGTTCTTATCCCGAAACAATTTTCTGGATTTCTTTCAAATTTATTGCCGGCAATGATATTGAAGAGTAATTCATAGAATTTGTGTAATTCATAAGTGTGTGTAATTAAATACATTTCAGTTAATAAATATACTTGATAGATAAAAATATAAGTAAATTAAGTTGACATTTATTATTTTTTATATAAAACTATTTAACGAGCAATCTCTATATATTAACGCTTGCACGTAGTTAAATATGTTGCTTCATAAATGTCGTTGTTATTAGGCCTACTATTATTACTGTCATCGTCATCATCGTCATCATCATCTGCAGCAGCAACACAAGAGATCAGTAGATGTTTATTCATTCATGTCATTCGTTGTTTGAATATTTGGTGCTTCGTAACATCAACATAGCATAGAAGAATAGGCCCATAACAATATTCGCTGGCTTTTGTTAGTAATATATCAGGCCATCCACGGACGATAAACTTGGAGCAAGCCGGCCGGTACGTGATCGGTCTATTAATGAAAAGTGTTATCCTTCCTTCGACTCTTCCGCCCCGTGAGTATTTCCGTTCATTTCCGTTCCGTGCTGATGGCGATGGCGACAAACCGGACACTAGGTTTATGCGTCGATGTAATATTCATCTCTCGTGTTACTGTTTGTCCGATGTCTGGACATTAACCTTCTCGTCGAACAACCCTCAATATAGCGGCTTTTCCGACTTTTTGCCGTTGTTTTATGCGCACTGTAGTTGGTTTAGCATACAAAACATTGCTTTAAGTGAAAAAAATAAAATGGCGATTTCTACTATTCTGCGAACAGCAACGGTATTTCGACGACAAACAATAACAGTTTACTATGTTTAAAATTATTGTCGCACATTTCAGCCATTATAAGAACCGGAAAACGCATAATATTTGTACATTGGTGGATGGATAGTTATATTTATGCAGACGAGGATTGACGGAGGACATTGTTTGCCGTGGGGTTTATGTCTAGATGTGGCACACTTTGCCGTAAGACATGAATATCACAGGCGCCTGCCTTCTCTAGGCCTATAACAAAGTTGTTAGTGTTTGACTATGCCTTTTTTTACTTTGAAACGAATAGGCCTACATGTCGTTGTAGGTTTTCAGGGTTTTTGTGGTTGTATTTTTATGCCAATTATCTTTAACAAATTTGACGACTAAAACTTTAATCGTTAATTTTTTATAAAGGTTAAACACTTAAAGAAAAAAACATTCAAAGTGAAAACCGTTAAGTCGTTTATGCTCACAAACACTAGACATTTTTACAAAACTCGACCAATCTCTGCCTATATACACGCGTAGAAGTTACAAAACTGAATAAAAATCGTTTTAATGTTCTCGTCTTACTGTATTTTATGATGGCTGTCAGCTGCGTAACTGATAACCTGTCTAACAAAAACATACATGTTTTTAAACAATGATTGCGGTTTAGTTTTAATCAAAATTAACGACTTCGTTAATTTCTGAAAAGTTAGATCATAAAATTGTTTTGTTTTGTTTAGCTCGGCGTTTTCGTTACTCCATGGAGTTAGTTGCGTATGGCACGTGTTTCGGCCTATAATGCACATAAGGCACAAAGCACTTGTCTGTCGTGTAGCTAATTGCTTTAGCGTGTGGTCTTGCAACACCTCACAAATCATTCAAGTTCTGTGACGCTGTACTTTATTACTCGTCAATCATTTGTTTCAACTTAACTACGCCACTTTCGGTAGACTTGCCTGTTGTCTGAACTGGTAGGCTAGTCATTATGCTATATAGTCAGTTGTACTATCACGATGCATTTTACATGTGTTTGTTTTGCGTGCACACATTGTCTTTTCTGGTATAAAGCTCTTCTGAAATATGAAGATCTCAACCTAAAAATTTAGTCGTAAAACATACGAATGAAGTGTGTAAGTGTGCGTTTGTTGACTGTTTGCTGAAAGGGTTTTTACTGACAAAACAAAATCCACAAATGTTTTAGACTTAAAGATTATGACAGTTTAGTAGAATAAAGAAACTGTTGAACAAAAAATAAACAAGAAACACACTGAAAATTACGTTGGTTTATGTAACTAATCACATCAAGATCGAGAACATGAAAGCCGCGCTGTCACAGAAAAATCGCGATATGCGTAAATTTTTCACTCTAACAACATCGCATAACTGCACTTATTTTCGCGCAGTCGTTTCTAAAAGTTACGACAAGAACAAATACTACAGACTAAACTTCCGTGTTATTTTTATTACTTTAATTAGAAGTAACCAAACCTATGTGACCACAAATTATCGACGTTACAAACGGACTCCGAAGTACGGCAGTCAATGCCGGTTCAATAGCCTGGCAATAACATGCGTACGATGCTGGAATGCTGGCGTATTCTGTCTGTGTTGCCTGATGAAGTTAACTTCCGTTCCTGTGCGGGCGCCAGTAGTCGACAATTTATTAAGCAAGACGGTAGCTAATAAGTAAAAGTCAAATATTTATGTTAGGTCATCCAGAAGAGAGACAGAGACGATCGTTGTCGCGAAATTCATAAATAATGTGCAAGTCCGGTCGTCTGCGGTCACCGGCGTTATTGATGAGACCCGGTAGGATGCCACAACAGAACAGTGCGCCTTCAAAAAGGAGCAGTAGGCCTAGGCCCACCGCAGTAGCAGCATATAATACGGTAGTTGAAAGAAAATGTGCAATGAATCTGATGCAAACCGATTGTCCCCTGGTTACATGTTTGCAAATGTTTTATTTTGTACATAACCACGTTCTACGAGCAACATGTGTTTAAAAGGCTAAAATGTTCTGCAAGGATTGCAGAAAAGATTAACAATCACTGTAGTAAATATGTGCAATTCGTACAGCATTATTTTGTATTTTTATCTCTCTCTCTCTCTCTCTCTCTTCCTCTCTCGCTCTTTTTAGTCGGGTAATTGTGGGTCAACGCACGCGACCACAAGATTACACCAAGTTTCACGATCTTGTGACACCGCCACCCGTTCGTCGGTCTTCAGTGCGGTCAATTTCTCGACGTAGTTCACATAGTTTAGTCGAGGACGACCACGTCTGGTTGTGCCATCAGTTGGCTGGTAGGTCTATAGCCCAAAAGTACTGGCATGCGGAGACCGTGTGTTTCGTAGTAGAAATTACGAAATTACTAGATAGTAGCAGAAATTGCGCATTTTAAACAAGTACTCGAATTTGACGGCGCCGTACGGAGAACTTCTTAAACCTAAGCGGTTATAGCTTAAACCACTAAAATTTCTGTTTAATGTTTAAAATTCCATATGCACGATTTTTGGTTTATTTCCAGCCACTTTCGCAAAATTCACACTTAAAATGTGCGCCACAGCCAAAAATCGCAAAACTATTACGAAAAACCCGTTGTTTTAAAAATTCAAGATCGTTCAAGGTCATCAATGTTGGTACCCCCGTAAAGCTCGTCAAAGTGATTGCTATGATGAGCAATGCCTGTCTGTAACTGTTTCCACGCTAAACGAATCGATAGTGAGAAAATAATGACTTTTAGGGGGTATCCCTTTTTGACGCCCTCATTCGAAAGAAACACGATACGCGGTTGCGTGAAATTTTTTCACAAAAAACTAAAAAATTTTGTGGCATTTCACAGTGAAGATTTTGTGATCCTGGCTTGCACCATTTTGATACGGTTGCAGGATGTAACATACGGGCCGACGGACGCCTCAGCGATAGCTAAGACGCGCCATAGCATTACATGCTGTCGCGTGTAATAATTGCAAGACGTACGTTAAGACCGTGCATCGTCTGCGGATAGCCGACAAACCGGTCATTAAATATTATAGTTACCAACTGGCAGTAAAATGTTATTGGCTAGAAATCGCAAGTGACTGCGGTCACGTGCCAAATATGAACACTCTGCTTTAGGCTTACTTGTACATCTATAATCTCATTCACTGATCAAGAATATCATACCTGTAGCTAAACCCATATTAAAACGGCGTGATTCCCACTCATTCAGCGAAAATAAGTCCACTGCACCCAAAATTGGCAAATGACCTCGCTTGCATGCGATTTCCGACCAATCACATTTTACTGCAGTGCCGGCGGCTGGCTGGCCACATTTATGATCGCAAGTTTGCCGGCTGGCTGCCGGTGATGTAATGACGATCGGAAACAGCGTCGACACAAAGCCGTAATGTGGAAAGTCGGCGTTATTCGCCTGCGGGGCCTCAGCAGTCAGTCTACCAATAACATGTCGTCAGCGACGACAATCTCAAGAAACAGATTCCGCACTGCTTGCATGAGCAATCTAATTCAAGATTTCATCAACGGTGCAATTGAACACTGGCGTTCAGTGGTTCAAAACTCGACTTCTAAAGTGAATTGTCGTGCCACTATCGTATTTTGAAAAATCGGTTTTCGACGAATTCAACCTGTTTGTAATGCGGCGCCATTAATAACATAAATAACATTAGCCATTGACTATTGTTGCTTTTGTGATTTTAGTTTAATATCAAGTCATATCCACGCAACAACAAAAAAACTGCAATGTAAAGTAAAAAAGACAATTTACGTAGGAATTCGAAGCGTGATTGTAGCTAACTCTGTGGAGGATATTGGCTTGCACATTTTTAGCAGACCGTATTTTATTAACGGTCGAGCTGTTGTCATGGTTGTCGTCCGTTTGTCCGTCTGTCTGTCCGCCCGTCCATTTGTCTGTTACGGATGTACTGTGGCTAAACGGTGCAAGATAGGGCCTAGATTGCTATTAATCACTAATAGGAAATCGCATACCGGTATTGGCTTTCAAACTGCCTGCAAATCATCGACCTTGAAGGTCACTGACTACTAGTATGGTCGGCCATTCTAGCGACAGCTGCTGGGCTTCTTGTTAGCATAAAGACAAAGAGACACACGCAGCTTTTTTGAAACAGCCGATATTTTTGGATGGCTACTTTATTACTGGTTGCGTATCAATTTCGGTAGTTACGCATAATAACGTGTTGAATAGTGCATGAGGGACGGTGTGCTGCATGCATCGCGCGGTGACATTCGGTGGTCTGCCATCTGTGCGCCTGCTGACAAACAACCAGTCGCAACCACGAATGCGTTGGTTGGCCATACGTCAACTTTTTACGCACGCTAAATACCGTGCATATTATATCCCATGGCTTTATCGTTGGCGCCGACGAGCCAACTAACTTCACTAAATAATGTGTTAACGTTGAGCGTTTGTGCGACTTCATTTATAGCTTTTCGCACTAATTTTGTCGTAAAACCAGACACGCACGCAATTAATTTAGAGATTTAGCATCATTTCTAGTAGCACATTAATTCATCTGATATTCATGGGACCCCATTTTCAGTGCCTTAGGGTCTACAACAAGTGAAGTAGCTAACGGTGGCGTCTGCAATCGCCGGAAAGGACACAGATGACTAAATGAGTAGTATAAGCATATTAACGCAAGATGTGCCGATAAAAATAGAAAAAATACATGCACAAACGCAGTAGAGCTAATGAAAAAAGAGAGCTAATTTGATTACTATAGTTGCAGAGAATAAGCCTAATGACATTTTTAGCTCGGATTACACTAGACATGTTCTAAACAACCCACGTTTTAGTTTCACCACTGTTCGATTCAGTTTCGTTAACTTTGTTCTATGTCTTCGCATAGCCGTATTCAATAAGTGTGTAGGCAGTACCAGCTTATACCACTCCAGACAGTCTTGTATTGTACTTAAACCACGCTCAGATGGTATAGACGACACCGCCGTTTGCTTTATGACGCACGAATGCAGCCGAAAATTGCGAAACTGTAGGCCTACCAGTTGAAGCTGAATATCGTTTAACGGCGAAAGTAATGTGCTTTTGGGTCGCTTACGTACATGGATCCCGTTAACACAACACTTAAGAACACAAATCAGTATTTTTCACTAAGCTGGTTGACCGTCGTTATAGACAGCAAAAGCCCAGCTGTCGCCAGGTTCAGCCGACTGCCGACCGACTCGTCCTGTCGCCATACACATATACATCTGGTCTTTTATTTACTTTTTAATATCGTGATCGTACTAACTCCGGTATCAGTAAATAAACTGTTTCAACGAATTTAAAGCATGCAAAAGCCTTGCTTAGTTTGCTTTGCAAATTGCGGCCAAACTGTTGCAGATAGCGACATGGTTACAATCGACAGCATATCTGGGGGAGCCCCTAGAGTTGTTAGAAACGTTT
>Ga0056128_1007635_pt1 | contig 13644 bp, 7 predicted proteins | sample WorMetLIZISLAND2_FD_71113 | JGI IMG/M metagenome (GOLD analysis project Ga0056128, IMG submission 71113) | Marine gutless worms symbiont microbial communities from Max Planck institute for Marine Microbiology, Germany - Olavius geniculatus... ... | reverse complement strand
TGTGAACAACTTGCCTAAGGTCGTTACCCGGCAGTGTCCCGGTGCGGAGTCGAACCTGCGCCTCTGAGTTACCTCAGGATTACAAGTCCGACACGTTACCGTTAGACTACCGAGCCACACTAAGCAATTATAATAAAAGGGAAAAATAATAAAGTGACACGTACACTATCTAATTAGGCCTACCCCTACTTTTTGACATGAAAAGTCTATGATATTAAATATGTATATTTGAGTTTATATAGTTTTATTGTACTGTGTTTTCTTTTTTTCTGTGTCTGTTTTGTTTACTGTGTATTGTTTAATGGGCCCTTGTGGTCTGATTCAAATAAATAAAGACATAGGTTCGTGTATGAAAACGACTGAAATTTAGAATTTTCCTTACAGTTTAAAATTCGATCGCTACAAAGGCGGGCCCAAAAAAGTGCAAATTCTATTGGTTTCTTCTTCAGTCACTCAAAAACGAGTACCTAATACCCGGATTTGAAACCGGGTAATGAGTTTTGCTGCTACAAATCGCTAGTCCGGGACACATCGCAACCTGCAGAAGATTTGTGCCAGCTACGCTTACGTATAGGCCTACGTACATAAACAGAAAAGGCCACTTTATATGGGCCTAGTTCTAGAAAAGGTGTACATGCGAATGGCATACATCAGCAGAGGCGTAATGTACACGACGGCGCATAAAAAAGACTCATGTTTGGTGTTCGCTTTGCGTAGCGTAAGATCGAGCAATCGGATAGAGCGAAGTGAGTGAGGTTATGCAGAACACTGGGTTTAAATGTTACTGTTCATTTTTTGTACAATAAACCCACAATAAATTGAATCAAATGGAGTTTGGGCCATTCAAAGCCCACGTACTGACGTCAAACTGTGGCATTGCCTCATATAAGAGTGCAACTGGTGCATTAGAGACACATGGCGCAGTGCACTCGTGCGGCAATAAACCGACATCGTGAATGCATCTGCTGTTCCGTTATACACTGCTCTATAGGACTGGGCTAGCCGAGTAATTACTGACTCGAATGTTCGGCGACAACTGCATTTTTGCGCTAGTCAGAGAAAGGTAAGGTAAAGGTAAAGTTCAGTACTTGCTATAGCGCTTCTTACATGAGACGGACTGAAGACTAGAAGCACTTTACAATCTCGGCAGTGGCAGATGATTGGCATGAGCTAATGATACCGCAGCGCACTATGCGGTCATCTATTGCCCGCGTTAACGAACAATTTGACCCGCGGTTTGCAGCTAACAATAATGTGAAATTGTGAGACGATTATTGAAGTATTTACATTACATTACATTACATAACAGATTTTTTAACGTGGCCTAAGTTAAAAAAACTGCTAGGACCACAGATAAAAGCGTTAGTCACAACAAAAGCACAGAAGGTAAGACTGTTTGAACAGAAATGTTTTCAGTTGACGGCGGAACTGTGACAGTGTGTTGGACGCGACAATGTCCGGTGGTAAACTGTTCCATAGCCGAGCACCAGCGAAAGCGAAGGCTCCGTCACCAACAGTTGCGCACTGCGACTGGGGGCTGGAAGTCGCCCACGACCAAGCAGTGTGTCGACGGACCGCTAGAGTCGCCGCGGTGACGATCGGTCAGTTTCAATCGTCGTTATTCTGCCAGTGATGGGAACGAGACTTTTGATACAACATTAAATGTTATTAATGTCACCTTATGACTAACAATTCTCGTGAAAGAACAGGTCTATATGTGGTTAAATGCAACAAAGTAGGCAACGCCTGGTACTCAATGCCAGTCGATGGTAACCATGGTAACCATCATTATTGTTTGACTCCATAACGAGTTAACTGCAGTGTCAAATTGTTTAACGGAAATTGCTAGCCAAAAGTCTTGAAATTTTCAAGACTTTTGTCAAGACCAGGAGAAAGATCAGGACTTTTTGTTTTCGAAGCGCCTCGAGATAAGACCTTTAAAAATATGTATTCAAGATATGTTACTGTTTTTAAAAAAAACTAGCCTAGTACTCTTGACTAAAAGCATTACCCGAGTCCAATTTCGGATTCGAGTAGTCGAGTACTGGGCACAGCACTACACTGCTTTACACGTCGTTAGCGGCTTGAGTTCGATCGGTTGCAGGGTCACTCAAGTACACTCAACTATGGCTCGATATTATGCTCAGTGCAACACTAGGGAGGCGACAGGCGTTAATTTATTACACGTTTACACCACATCCAAATTTTGCGCGTTTGATGATTTTACTGAATTTTTTTATGCTGTTTAGACATGGCAGTGTATGCTTCACAGATGATTAAAATGTCGTAGGTCTTTACGTATGAATTAAACTATAACGTAAACAGTAAGAGCAGTTTAAACCAAACAAGTTTTGGTAGGCCTAGCTGCCGCAGCACACTCAAAACAGTTTTAATTGCAGAAACGGTTATTGCAGAAACGGTTGATGTGTTTTTATCTATTTTATTCGAGTTCAAAAATTCTTATAAGCTAAAACCGTTAATTAATTTGTTCAGTTTGATAGTTTTGCCGTGCAAGTATTAAGTGGCTATCGTGTATACATCGACATTTGTTTTGACAAAACAGTTTCTTCAACAGTCGACTGTAATTTGTTTATACTCCAAACGTTTAATGCCTGTTTTCGTTTAAAATTGCACGTATAAAACAACGTAGGCCTATAAAACGGCGGCCTATTCACGCTATTACGGACAGTATGAAGTACCTTTTGTGTCTGTGTTTTTATGTTGCCGTGAACGACTTGTTGAGCAAGCGCTATCTTCGATTACAGTCCTGCACTGAATACACTCATATCGACTTCCTGTCTGTGTAACACACGACATTTCTGTTCTATAGACGTTATGCTGACCTCCTGTTACGGTGGCTTCGGGTGCCGACTAGACCCTTAAGCCGCCGACTTATAAGCAGCCGTGTAGGCTGGCCTGCCGCCAGCCGCGAAAATTTTGCTGAGCCGCCGTCGCCGCCGCCAAATTCTCGATCAGCCGAAAAAAATTCACGATAGACTGTTGATTTCTGTGGTTCTGCACTCTAGGTTTTGATAAAATCGGCTCTCAGTCATTATATCGGTGACCGGAAGTGCATTGATTACGTCACAAGATGGCGATGGTTCTGGGACGTCAGCAGGCGGTGTGTACGTCACCGCGTGGTGTCGGTCGTGGCGACGCCAAGCGGACGGCGTGCGAAGCTTGGTTCGCGTTGAACCGACACGCCTACCAGACTGTGCTCAACATGGCCATACAGGCTGAGCTGAACATGACGTCAGCGGAAGTGACGTCACACAGGCTACGCGATGACGTCACGACATATCAAGAACCGCAACTAGATTTGATGGCGTCGAACGACATGTCTTTGACGCCAGGTAAGTCGTGCATGCAAAAATAATCAGAAGTTATTGTAGCTCGTCGTGTGGTGCTTTGCTTTTTGCAATCTAGGCCTAAGCCCCAATTCGCCGTGCGGCCTTTTTTCTGTTCGCGGCGTTCTGTTGCAGCTCATAGGCCTACTCAAATGTTTACGCACATACCACGGACAAGGAGGTCGTTGCACGTTTTAAGCCAATTCTTCCGTTGCTTCTGATCGACATTTTCCAACGAGCATATCAGCTACACCGGTGTTAAGTTTTTTTGCAGTCGTCAGCACCGTTAAAAAGCGTGGTTTTAAATCTTGGCGCATGGTATCGCCACTGCGCTTGTCTGTTTAACAAAATTCTGTGTTTTGTTTTGTTCTGTGTTTCTGTAGTTTCCGTCACCCGTGTTCCAGATGCTTGCAGCCACGTAGCGACAGCACCGACAGAACAGAGTCTTGCGGTGGTAGGTCCTGTTCCAGACATGAAGGTGCCGCTTGGAAGCGATACAGTCGAGACTGCCGTGAGAAATGTCGTGTGGACATTCGTCGAAAAAGACAGACTCGAAGACATCATGCATCAACTTACAACGGTGACTTATTCTTCTCTATACGTACGTCTTTGTTTGTCGGTTGAGTCAAGTATAAAAACTACAAATTTTGGGCAGGGCTCAACGTGAGGCCGCCCGGTGCCAAAAGTGCGATTGTCTTGGTCCACGGCTGCTGATTTGACAAACAGTTGATTATTAATGTGTTAAAATGCTTTATCTCTCCAAACCCTCAACGGATGTGGCTAAAATTCGGCCTCAATTCTTTTTAGACAAGATAATGTTCATACGAACACGGAGTCTGTCCAATGCATTTTGATAGTTTACAGTATATGTCTGTATAAATATAATCGGTGAGCTGTTTAGACTGGTAAAAAATCAAACAGTTTAATTTCAAATTGTACAGCAGCAACGATCCTTTTGTCCTTCTCTATTATTTTAACTAAACAACATGCGTTTATCTTGCACCGTTATGGAGATATGGCGCCTCAAAGATAATGGGGTCACGAGTTTGACCTTTTGGGGTCACGTGACGTCATCGGTCACCTGACCATTCGACTCCTGGGGGTCGACTTCCTATCCGTGGTCCATAGTGACCATGCGTCTATCTTGCACTACCGTTATGGAGATATGGCGCGTAAAATGTTGGACGCACGAACCTGGACACAGAAAGAAAGACGGAAGAATGGGAAGAAAAAAAGAGGAAAGGGCAAGGGAAAGGGAAAGGGAAACGGGAAGGGAAAGAGAAGGTGGAAGGAAGATAGCTTGAGAAATGTAGGACGCACGGACGCACGGACACAAAGATGATTTTATGCTCTGTCCAATGTTATGCATTGTATTGGACAACAACAAGGTTCATCCTTCTCTCAATTTTCTTTTTTTTTCCGCGGCCCGGTTGCGGAAGAGAAGTCAAAAGTAATTAAAATAAGAAACAAACTGAAGGTTTATGAAGGCGATATACGGAAGGACTAATAACGGCACAACAATAATCACGGCTAATATGTGTCGTCCGTGCGCACAATGAAATCCCGCTCAGCTGTTAATCCATGTTTTTATGCAAGTTATCCCGTTTCTGAGCATGAGCAGATTCGAGAGACAATGTGTTGTGGATCGCGGAGTGCAGGTCGGCGACGCAAATTCCTCATCTCAGTTGATTCCAGCAGCAGTCAACGCAGAACATTGCGACCGGCAAGAAGTTGTCCATAATGCCGACGATTTGCATGAAATCAACGATTCAACACCGGAGAAAATTTGTAGGCCTATCAGCCACAGTCAGGTAAACGAGTGCAGTGTAATAGAATGTGTAAATGTATGCAAATATTGGTATTGATGCCCAAATAATTTGCATCTTTGTATTCGTAGTTTTTTTGTATAAATATATCCCTTTTCAAAAGGCAATTGATAGAGAAGGTTGATTACGATGACCTGTCAACATTGCTGTTTACGAATATTTTGTTTTGTGTTGTACAATGTATGTTGACAAAATAAATTTATTTATCCATTCACCTCAGCAAGTCTAAAGTGTTTTACTGTCGATTTCTTGATTTATTTTTGGTCTTGACTTAATGTTTTGCATTTTTTTCTGACGCGTTTCAATGGCGTGAGGAAAATGACAGAAATGAGCCAAAACCAAACTGAACTTGCGTAGTAAACTTCGCGAAATGAACCTCCAGTGTGTTTGATAGTACGGTCCTTAGACGCAATTGAACTGAACTGACCGAGATTTTAGATAATTTCGGTTCACTTCTGTCGTTTTTTTTTGTACACGCTTTAACAATAACATCGCGAGCACGTGCGTCTGACACGTGCTCCACAGAATACTTAATTGCTTACTGATTCAAAATGCAGGAACGGCATTGGGCATTTTCTGGATCGCAGGAGAACACGCCGTCGTTGGAGTACGTTCCATGTCATGAAGATATCGTCGACAACATGTCTCCGGCTATTTATTCCTGTCTAAACGACACAATGGCGGCCATGCCTACACCGAGCATTCCAAAGCAACGAATAAGCTTATTGACGCATCAAGTCAAAGCTGATGCGAAAGATTCCTCACAGGCGTGGACCTCCGTGAACAAGACTCTCATTGAAGATCTTTTCGACCACCTGCTTCGATCTTTCGATAACGTCCATGTAGTCGGACCGGAAACAGTCGAGTCACGTGGCCGGTCATCGGCCAATCAGCGCTCGTCTGCGTCGGGCCCGGATGACGTCACGGCTGAGCGTAAGCTGTGGCGCTCGGTGGCGTACAAATGGAAGTCGGACATCCTGCAGCGACTGCGCAGTCAGCAGGTCACAAGCCAGGCGCCGGCGAACAGCCGCAAGCGCCGCTATGCCGAGCGCAATGTGGAACTTCCACACTCGGCCTATGAATTAGGCGTCTTGGACGGCTAAACCCATGGTGAATCTATGTAGGGAGTCTTAACCCACTGCTCTGGCTTAGCCGAATTCCTGCTACGATCTGCGACTGTATCGTTTGTGTCGATTTATTGCATCGTGTGACCCGCATTTCGTACTTTGTAATGACTGGTGAGTGATGAGGCAATTAATTCACCCGTATATTAACTATACTGCCGTCGAGTAAGCTACTAGGGTAACCACCGATTAAACCCCAATTGATGTCTGAAGGGACTGGGGGTTTAATCCGTCTTTTGACGAATCACTTTGGCTATAATAATGCAAATTTACCCAGAGGTCAGCGCCAACACCAGTTCGCCAGTAGGCCAGCTTTCTGTCGTAATGCATCATTTGCCTTAAACCAACAAAAGAAATTTATGCACACTACACCGATAAAAGCACTGATGTAAACTTTGATTACTTGGTAATCAATCTTCGTGCAAGTGGTAATCGTTGAGCTTTGTAGGACTACTCATGGAAACTAACATGCGCTAGCCGGCCTTATAGGGGAAAAATGGAAGACATTATGTAGGCTATCTTACCGCTGACTCCGACCCCAGTCTTTCTCCAATTCACAACTGTTCACAAAGCTGTTTGACAGTCATTTTATCGGTCACCCAACGTCAGCGCCAACACCGTTACCGTTAATTGCTCCCACCTAAGAATTGGCATCCTGTTTTACTGTTTTTTTGATTTTTTGTTTATCCGCTAGTTTGCCTGTCGCTAGATCCAGTGCGATCAGCCCGATCGATGACCTTGAGTGACCTTCAATGGCCATTGCTCCAGTAAGCTGGCCTACTCCAAAAACCTTAGGGAGCGGAAAATTCAAGTTTTCGGAATAATTGGGTGGGAATTAGCAAGTCGAGAGTCTGCTGTGTTGCTATCCACTGGCGTAGCCAGGATCTGTATGTAGGGGGCACTTGAGAAGAGGTGTGTCTCCCTCCCCTATAGGGGAAGGGTATGTGGAGGGAGGGGGCTCTCAGAAAATGTTTCGATTTTTGTGCTAAAATTCAGCGTTTTGGTGATTTTTTTCACCATTTTCAGTAACTAATTAGGCTCCTAAGGGAAGGGCACGTGCCCCAAGTCTTCCCCCCGTCTATGGCCACGGCAGTGTTGCTGTCGCATATCATTCTGTCCGTCCGTCTATCCGTTCGTTCGTCTGTACATTTTACTCGTGGTCAAGTCATATCCACGAGACGATTGGTCAAGCGCATGCGTTGCCATTACCGTAGCTGAGCTTCTGATTGTTCATAGTTTCAATAACATTTATAAACATTATTGATTCGATGTCCGAGCATGGAGAGAAAGAAGTTGAAATTATTATATTTTGTCGCGTGTTTCGGTGAAGCGCTTTTTGCCACTGGACCGCACGAGGTCAAAACCGTTCTACTGTTCGACGTTAATGTTCGCAAGACTGCATTGCGACGAGCCTATGGCATGTAATGCCAAGGTGTCACGTGTCAGGGGCGTCGTGGCTTAAAGATTGGGGGCGAGGGCAGGAACCCGCAGTCCTACAGACAACTGCAGATTTCCGGCAGAAACTTACGGGTGCCCAAAGTTTCAATTTTGCCTCTAAATCCCCCAAAATCGGAGATTTTCAGCCCCAGAACTTGTACTTTGGGAATAAAAATATCCGAATGGCTAAAAGACAGCTGGGACAATATTGTCGCCTGCCTGCAAGCTTCCACGACGTACACCACTGCAAGGTGTAGTAGGGTGGTGGACGTGCGGTGCTTCCTCACTTTATCCAGGAAAGTAACACTTTTTCCATTATTTTACTAGAATACGATGTAAAATATCGCCTCACCAATGCAGCTGGAACTTGGTTCTTGCATGAGCGCGGCTCAAGAGGGCACTAGGCGCTTCCAGCTAGACCTTACGATGGTAATATTGTGTTTAAAACATTTTTGTGCAGGTCTGCAGATTAATTTCTGCATTACAATGTGTGTTTATAATTTTATTTTAGAATGGTTTCTGTAAATAAAAAATACTAATTTAATATTTTTGTACACATGTTCTAGGCTTCCCTCGCTTCTTTTAATCCCTGCCGTTTAGAGCAAATAAATCGGGAATTTCCAAGTATTAATTTAAAATTAGTTCAGAGCAGGATTGGAAAAACCTAGGTTTTTTTTTTAAAAAAATTAGATATTAATTTTTTTTGGTTTGGTATCCAGTGAGTACCGACCCAGACAAAACATCTTACACCCTATCCGTCTATAATCACATTGTTACGCGCAGTAGCAGAATGCTTCGCGCGTCTTAGCCATGACCTGGGCGTCTGTCTGTCTGTTTCTCCGTCACACTCGTGAGCTGTATCAAAAAGCTACAAGCTAGGATCACGAAATCTTCACCTAGGGCTGCCCCAAGAACTCTAGTTTATCGTGGCAAAATGGTCTCCCTGGGTAAAGGGGTTCCTCTCGAACGAGGGCGTCGAAGAGGGGTACCCCCTTAAAAAGACGTCATTTTGCCGTTATTGGCTTGTATAATGCGAAAACGGTTGCAGACAGGTACAGACATGCTGCTTATCAAAACAAGAACAGGTGACAGGCTTTTTAGATTTATCAACATCGATGACCTTGAACGACCTTGAACCCCCAAAAAAGAGTTTTAGTGAATTTTTCGCAATTTTTGGATGCGGCGCACATTTCAACACGGAATTGCGACGAAATGGCTGGAGATAGACCAAGACAACCTGCGTACTTAATTTTCAGCACTAAACGTAGACTTCAGCAGTCCAAATGACCATAGTCATCACTGCCAGCTAACAGACCATGATATAGTTAATCAACCCTGTGACTGCTATCAAGAAACTGAGACTTGTTCTGAGGAACTACCTTTTCCAGAAATTTCTTGTACTGTGCTTTGACTGAATCTGCATCTCGTCTGCAACACGATTTGCCTCATTCAGATGTCGAACAAAGGCTCTAAATGCGGCAATGTTACCTTCACTGCTTTCAGTAGCCATTCCTTTAGGGTTCAGACATGACAGTTTCTGGGCAAATGTATACTTCAAAGATGATTTTTCCTGCAATTTTGACAAGAATGCTTTCTTCAAAATTTTAATATGCAAAAATTTCAAAATATGGAACTTTCAATCCAAGGACTTTTCAAGGACTTTCTAAGACCTACTCAAGAACTTTCAAGAACTTGGATTTTTTTCTATAAAATTCAAGTTCTTTCAAGGACTTCTCAAGGAACCTATGAAACCTGCAAGTCCAACTCCCTAGGTTCAAGGAGGCCGGCGCAGGCGGGCGTCAAAGACGGCTACCCCCATAAGTGGTTATTTTACCGCAATTATCTCGTATAGCGTGAACACGGTTGCAGATAGGCACAGACATGCTGCTTATCATAACAAGCACTGGTGACAAGCTTTTTATTGCTGTAAACGTCGATGACCTTGAACCCCCAAAATAGGGGTTTTTAGTGATTTTTTTGCAATCCGGTTGCGTCACACATTTTAAGTGAATTGCACCGAAATGGCTAGAGATGGAGCTGGACAACAACATTTTAGCACATAACGTACATTTTTAACAATCTAAGTTTCGATTATTTAAATTCAAGGAGTCTTCCATATGTTAGCCTAAAATTTAAGTACTCCTTCAAGATGGCAGATACATTAAAATCTTATTGCTGTACACTGATTGCGAAAGTGGCAGGACCCCTGCTATCGCGTCACGTGAGCTTTGCTCAAATTACTTGTTTTCTATAAAGTATAGCAAGATAAAGTAATCAGAAATACGATTAAAACATGAAATAAAGTATAATATGTACTAAATTTTACCATAAATAATAAAAACCTAAAAAAACGTAAAATAGGATTTTTGAGGTTTTTCACATTTAAAAAAAACTAGATTTCTTTCGGACCAATTTTTCAGCCCTGATTCAGAGACATTTAGCAAGCAATTTATTGCTTGGCTCGTTATCCAAGTCAAAAAAACATAAACCAGCATTATAGTTAGCCGTTTTACATAATGTTTCTTTATATCGCAGTCTACAAATAGGCTAAACGTATGACTGGTTTCTTCGTGTCTGTCCCATGGGTTAAACTTTTTAAAAAAGTTAAATAAAAAATGAATGTACCCAGTAGCTTACTGCAGGTTAAAACGTTTGTTGCGTTTGTATGTAACTTTGGCTTCCATAAAAACTCACTTTGCAGCTAAGTAATACATTTTTTTATTCAAGAACTGTAGTTCAAGCCAGCTTTATCAATTCATCATTATACACGGTGTTTCATAAAATAGAACCTTTTTTTGTTTTTTCATAATTCACTCAAATAATAATCAATTTACTCGAAAATTTTACCAGTTGTAGCTGAAGAAATACTAATCCAAAATATTTTAACAAAATATGGCAGTTGATTAAATATTCTTTGTTAGTCGTGATGTAACTCTGACGTCATAATGTGTCACGGGTACAAACTTGCTAGTCTCAACTGGTGCTGTCAGTTGCTACCCTGCTCCAATGGTGAAAAATGTGCTTTGTTCATGGCAAATTTTTGAAGTTTTACAGTGACAGTTACAGAAAACGTGCAATGCGATCGCATTTACGTGTCTGTGGGGATAGTTGGTCTTTCACATGTTTGACCAAGACAGTGCACTAAGGCACTGAGCTTGCAAGATGGTTGAGTTTTTGGATCGCAAGACACCTGACTTCATTTCCCCATGTTGCTCAGTGCTGACACGATAAGCATTTTTCATTAGCGAACCAGATTAAGCTCACCATCGAAGCAAGGTAGCAACTGACAGCACCAGTTGAGACTATCCAGCTTGTACCCGTGACACATTATGACGTCAATATTACGTCAGCACTAGCAAAAAATATTTAATCAGCTGCCACATTTTGTTGCAATATTTTGAATTAGTATTTATTAGTATTAGTGTTTTTTAAGTTACAACTGGTAATTTTTTGTGTAAATTGATCATCATTTGAGTGAATTATGAAAGAAACAAAAAGAGATCCCCCTTTATGAAACACCGTGTATAGCCCACGAATTCCTAACTTTGCCATGGCTTGAAGATAAACATAACACTTGAGCACAAACTATGATCTCAAAATACAGTCAGTGAATTATTTGGGAACTTTATTATCCATTTCATATTAACATTTCATGCTAATACAGCCAAACAACTATTTAGGTAGCCTTATCACAAGTATGAAAATTTCAATGGTAAAAAATTGTAAGCAAATTTTGCAGGCCATAACCTACAATAACAGCAGTAGAAATGTAGCCCATGGATGCTGCTACAAATGCTTAGGCCAATGTTTTTCAACCTTTTTGCTGCAGCGGAACCCTACATAAGTGTAACGATCACTCACGGAACCCCATGCAATGATTCGTGAATCCAGCGGCGTATAAGTGAAGTGGAAGTTTCAGGATAGGCCTATATAAAGACCAATGTCCCCAGCGGAGTCAAAAGGCAAAGAACCTGTGGGGCCTGAAAGCAAAGCACCCAAAAGCCGACGATAAATCAGCAGGCAAAATACTTGTTGAATTCGATCGCATAAGATAATACAGAGTGGGCCAAAAAAACCGAACCTGTTTGAGCGTTGGTAACTCAGCGATGGTTACCCATAGAAAGGTGCGTGATATGTCCAAAGTTTTAGAATATTGTAGACAAAAAGGGCCAAACTTGCATAGCAAATCATTTAAATATGCTTTGCCTAATTTGCATAAATCTTCATTACCCTGAAATTAGGCATTTGCCTGCACATCCATGTGCCCGAGTTCACTGAACTCAAAAACTCAGCCAAAAAGTCCACATTTAAATTCTGTGAATTATTCAGTGTTAGGGCATTGCAACAAACAGCATGGTCACAACATTTCAGTAACTGATCAGCTAAAACGTGTGCTAATCGAATGCTGGGCTCAGTAATTCGAAACACATTGACTCCAGCGATCGATCAGCTGCCTAAAAGGACTGATGACGGTTATGAATGCAAAAGCTAGGCAACTGCCTATGTCGAATTTTATCTAAACTCAATGTATGTGTTAATGATTGTTGATATTTCGCTGTATGCTGAACGAAAATCAAGTGAAATTCATGCGTTACTGCCAATTTAGCATGATTTTAGGAGTGGGGCAGATTTGTGTAAATCAGGCAAAGAATATTTAAATGATGAGACATGCAAGTTTTGCACTTTCTCTGTACACAATTTTTGAAAGTTTTGGCATATTAAGCGCCTTTCCTCAATAAACATAGCTAAGTTATAAAAGCTCAAATATCCATGTTAAATTCATGTGTTATAGTCAAATTTGGCAGAATTTCGGGGGGTGATAAATATTTATGCAAATTAGGCAAAGAATATTTAAATGCTTCATTATGCAAATTTGTCATTTATTCTTTACAGCATTCTGAAACTTTCGACGTATAACATGTCTTTCTACGACTAACATCGCTGAGTTATCAACGCTCAAACAGGTCCGGTTTTTTTGGCCCACCATGTATTATATGGCAATTTTATTTTACTCATAGACAGCAATACGTTATTGTATTTAAGCAAAAACACCCGATGAAGAGGTCGCTAACGGCCCAAAAATTATCATCGGATCTTTTTACGTTTTACGTTCACGGACAGCTCAGAGGTCTAGACCCCCAGCCACTCCAGTCAGTTACGCTAATGCGTGAGTAGTGATTGCAATCCCAGTAGTGATTGCAATCCCGGGATCCCAAATCCCATCCCGGGATTGGCAGCATCCCAATCCCGGGATTTCAGGATTACAAAAATTTGTCAAAGCATGTACTTTTTGGAGTGTTAAATGACACAAATAACAATTCTAGCCTTCTAATGAATAAAATATTTGATGCGCATTGGAGTCCTACTCCTTCTGTGCACTGAAATTTGTGTTTTTTCAGTCACAGTCACTCCCTACACTCGCAATACCTTCCGTACGGTCAGCCTACTACATCCTCATGCATGAAACTACTATGGATACCAAAACATCGACCATTCTGTAAGCTTAATCCCGAAACGGGCCCGGGATTACAAATTTCTCAATCCTGGATTCCGGGATGCAACTCTTGGGTTCTGCGGAACCCTGTTTGAAAATCACTGGCTTAGGCTATCATATTAAATGCTTGCAACCAGGGCCTTCCACAGAGGGGGGATGGAGACAAACTGTCTCCAATTTAGGTCAGGGGGGAAAGCTTCCCCCCTAGCTTTCCCCACCTGAGCTGGGTAGATTAACCCACGAACGTTTTATTTTGAAGCCTGAAATAATACAACTCAGAGGATGTCATGCCTTTCTTAAGTAGTTCGTTCTGCTCTTGTTCTGTTGTTTCTGCATGGCTGATTTGTCTAGTGTTCTTAGTTCTTACTTCTCTCCAGCTCGTCAGCAGCGCTGAGTACATCTGAGTCTGACTGCAT
>Ga0056128_1007630_pt1 | contig 13647 bp, 7 predicted proteins | sample WorMetLIZISLAND2_FD_71113 | JGI IMG/M metagenome (GOLD analysis project Ga0056128, IMG submission 71113) | Marine gutless worms symbiont microbial communities from Max Planck institute for Marine Microbiology, Germany - Olavius geniculatus... ... | reverse complement strand
CTGTTTGCTACGTGTCGCAATTTAGCACTAAGTAGTTGACATTGACTGTCTTTAGTCTTGACTTAGTGTAGTAAATATTCGTTGTTCAGAAATTTCTTCGTTTGCAATAGCGCAGCACCTCGAAATAACGTCTGTGGGCCCATGAATTTGCAAAACTCTTTCCGTGAATTTTCTGTGAAATTTGACACATTTTAAAAATTCTGCCGTGAAATCATGCATTTTTTTCCGTGAATTTGGTTGGTCCCTAACCATCCTCAACAGGCCCGCGGTCCACGTGAGGTATGATGACGTAATCTTCCAGTGTCGGAGATTCCGAGCGGACTTTCCCAGCACGATGCTGTGAGACCGTATCCACATGTACATAGTCACCGACGACGTTGAATATGTTGCCATGGTAACGCTGAGGAGAACCGAGTCGACCGCCGACAACCTGACAGCAACCGAGAAAATAATACTATGCAATGATACGCAATCCACAAATGAATCTGAATCGACACAAAAATCCAACTAAATGTTTCTTAGATGTCCAAGTTCAACCCTTGCAAAAAATTTCTTCCAAATCCATTAATACCTTTTTAACTATCATCAATAGAAAATCAGACAGGACAAACATGACTGCACTACCAACTTGGCAGAAATAATAACCAACCATTACGCGGCTGATGCAAGCAACCTATTGGTAGCATATAAGGACCCATAACTTTCACGTCACAGTTTAAATCTCACCGTGGCTAATTTGCAGTTAATTGCTTAAGCCCAAATTCCATTACGCCAACTTTGTCACAGACACAAATCATGAAAGTCCGCGACACAAATCATGTCGCTGACTTTCATGATTTGTGTCGTAGACTTTGTCACTGACTTTTCCCGTGTACTGTAATGGACTTAATTCCATTAGACCAACACAAACGAATTTGTTGAGGACTTGTCCCATGACTTTCATGATTTGTGTCCACGACTTTCCCCACGGGGAAGTTTCGGTGAAAGTTGGCGTAATGGAATTTCGGCTTAACCATGTGCTTAAACCCACTCAGCTATCTGCCATCAGCAGAACAGGATAGAAAAAAGTGACTTAGAAAATAGGAAAGCAAGATGCATTTTTTCCCGTGAAATATTTCTATAGCGCAAAAAATCAAATAATCAATTAGTGAATCAACCAATAAATAAATAAATCAATCAATCAATCAATCAATCAATTAGTAAGTCAATAAATAAATAAATACACAAATAAATAAACCAATCATCAATGGAAACTCACATGAGATGGAGGCGGGGCTGAATAGATGTCACCTGACAGCGGTGATGCACAGATTGTGTAAGTGGGCGGAGTCTCGGCCAATGAGCTGCGAGATGATTGGCTGCCGCGGCGAGCACTCACTGGTGCCGGCACTGTGTCACAGTGATACACAAGTGCTGATAACAGAATTGTAGTCAGCAAGATTATTCTGAGGTGGCTCAAAATGAAAAACTAAAGCCTTTATCTCAAAAAAGTCTTTACCTTGAAAAAAGTCATGTCTACTGGCGTGAGTGATATAATAACTCACCTATGTATGATAGTTATTCTAAATTCACATGACAAATATTGACAAATATCCCACAATTTTCTGTCAAAAGTGCTTTAATTGCTTTCACTAATTTAGTTCAATTCCTTGATGTAAAGTAGCATTTTACAGATAAAACAACTATAACCCTCAGTGTCACATAAGATAAATATGTGCCTATGGTATCAAACAATGCAAAACATATGTGCATTTACTACTAGACATATAATACAGGTAGTACGTGCAAATGAAATGTATAATTGAATGCATCATGTGAAAACAAGAATGAAACCACTGACCTGGCATGGAATGACAACGCAGGAATGGATGAGAAAAGAACTCGCCTACAAGTCACAATCCAATCACAAACATAAAAGCTAAAGGTTAAGAATGATGAATAGTTCTTTATACAAAACCCATCTCAAAGCTATGGAGCGTCACCTGCCATATGGGATCACTTGACACAGGTGAATGTGCCCCCAACTCAGAAAATCCCAGCCAGATGGGCCGGTACTCGATGTACCTACTAGAGGGATGTAAGGCCAAGTTGACCTACGTTGGTGTTGGTTATATACCAAGATGATTTACTTGTCAACAGACAATCAACCAGCCAAGTAGGAAGTAGAGATTTCAATCCCGGGATCCTGGCCGTTTTCGCCAATCCCGGGATTGGCGGCGTCCCAATCCTGGGATTTCGGGATTACAAAAACTAGTCAAAATTGTACTTTTTCGCGTGTTAAATGATACAAATAAAGAATTTAGACGTCTGATAAATAAAATATTTTACATGCGCTAAAGTCTTATCCCTTATCACTGTAATTTGCATTTTGACAGTTGCTGTCACTCTCTACATCAGTTCAGATATACCTTTCATAGGGGCCTATATTACATCTTATGCACGAACTAAGTCAATTGTGGATACCAAAATGATGACCAATCTGTAAGCCTAATCCCAAAATGGGATCCCAGGTTTACAAATTTCTCAATCCCAGATCCCGGGATTAAGAATCAATCCCGGGATTGCAATCACTAGTAGTAAGCACTTGATTGTGACCAAACACAAAGTCAAACCCAAGACCTCTTGATGGCAAGTCTGACACCCTAACATTATACCGCGAAGTAAACGCTATTCACTCACTCACAAACTTGACGCAATTACTACTACATTTGTTAATACACTGTGTCTCAAAAAAACATCCCGAAAATTGTTGACTGTAACTTGAACAAAAATGATCAGATTGTAATAATTTCTGGTACAAAAATTCCTGAGACGTCTAGCCATCAAACAACCATTCAGTTTCCCACCTCACCCAACGTCTGTTCCTGCACTACCTGGGAAATGCAGGACCAACGAAATATTAATTTTCACCCGTTGTGGCATCATTACTTAATCTAAATAATGCACAAAAAAACATTTTGTTCACATTTTTGACACATTGGCTGACATTTTATCTAGTTGTTTCATTTTTCAGCTGCTTACAGTAAAATTGCTCAAAATGTCAGGCCATTGTGTAAATGCAGGCACAGAGATGCTTTCTCCATTCATTGACAGCAGTGTCGATAATGTTCTGCTCCAGACTAATCCAGACTTCGCCAGTTGCTTACGAATTTAAGAAGCAAGTGTCAAAGTCTGGATTTGAATTTCTTAAATTCAAAAACATTCCTGAACGTCATCTGGCAGACACACTGCTGCACGGCAGTCAAACCTTGTAATCAACTGGCTGTTGAGGGCCACAGATGTGGAAAATAAAATTTATCGATATTTTTTCATTCGTTTCAATGCGTATTTTGCTTGGTCAGATTTCCCCAGGTAGTGCAGAAACAGACATTGTATGTGGAAACATAAACAACTCTGTAATAGCCAGTTGTGTCATAAATATTTGTGCCAAAAATTATTAAAATCTTTTAATTTTTTTCAAGCTATGATTGCTAATATAGGAGATGTTTTTTTCACGTTTTTGTATATTTTAATGCATATTTCGCTTGGTCTGCTTTCTCTAAGTAGTTCAGAAGCAGGCATTGGATGAGGTGAAAAACTAAATGATCATTTGATGGCAAGTTGTGTCAGGAATATTCACACTAAATATTATTAGAATCGGACAATCTTTTTTCAAGTTATAATCGAAAATGTCGAGAATGTTTCGTTGAGACAGTGTAAACTATGATGACTACTTTGGCTGCTACAACTACCACTAATATTGCATACTGCTACTGCTGCTGCCAACACTAGAAATAGTAATCAGACTGTATATTTTGCCATTATATCATCAATCCAAAACAAATGAATTCTGCTCAAGATGAAAATGCCACCAGTCAAGTCCTATTACCCACTAATACAAACTAGTATATGTACCAAAGTCGATTCGATCGCTGGCGTTTCTTTGCAGCAACTTCTGTAGCAGATCACGTAGCTCCGGACTTGTGTCGGTTGGGATGCTGGCAACACAAAGCAGCGGCCTTCATCATTACCAACAGTACGAATATTTCAACATTCTGCACGCTCGGATTCCACTCACACGTTCATCGGTGGAGTATTTTCACTGCATATATAATACTGTTTACCACGCAGCAGTAAAGGGCTTGATGTAAGCAGAGGAGGACTGCCAATAGGGCTTGCTTCAGTCAGCATTTGATTGCAATCAGATCGCTGGGAATATGCGTGATCATTTCTACTGGTTGGCTCAGATCCCAGTCATAATGTAGAGCTTACAGTTTTGTATGGGCCGAGGATTTTTGCAGAAGTTGATAATTCGCCGGCAATTAGTACGATTTTTCACTTGATAACGTATTTTTATCACGGAAAAAATCAAACTAAACTGCAAAAAGTTGTGTGCCTTACTACTAGCTATCGCAATATGACACAATCGTAAATAAATGCCACACAACTTGACAGATTGCACTTTTAAAACCAAAAAAGATACGCAATTATCTTTGTATGTTGCTGGCATAACTTAGCACAATGTCATGATGCCAGTCGGCCCTTCAGAAACTAAAGTTTCTGAACAGGACAGAGCGCGTTTACTTTAAAATGGTAGGTTGAAATGAGCCACAAAATTTGGACGATTTTGCTGCGCCGAACCGTAGAATTTTGCAAACTGGCTCGCGGAATTTGGCAAAATTTTCCATGGAAAAATGTGAGCCCTAGTCATATGCTATACAAACTTGGAATGACCCGACATTTGGCAACTAACTGCGTAGTGCGTCATGCCACATGGTGAGAAGAATAGCAGCCATCAGCAGCCAGTTGTGCGTTGTAGGGGGAGAAATAAAAAAATGCCTGAATGGATGCTGCAGTGATCCACTGGAAGACATTTTTTGCTGCAATGAGCCCATTATTGTGGCTTTAGCGCCAAGTGAAATAACCTTGCCATGAAGTTAAGTTAAGGTAAGGTAGGTTCGTTTTTTTGTTGCCAAATGCTGCCAACCAGTTCTGTAGAAAAAACTGCGAAAAATCCGGTTGTGATGTGTAATATGTGCAGTTCACATTGGCTGAATCACAGCCAACTATCAACAGAGCGATGCAATGGCTAGTCTACTTCACCTCGGTTGAATGTTAACATTGCGTTCGTAGAACTGTCTCAGCTGATGTGGCGTCTGTGCACAGAACGGTGACTTGCCTGTTAGACACTGGTAGACAATTGTTCCAATACTCCATAAGTCCGCTTTAGCATCGTAACGCTGTGACATTATCACCTCCGGAGCCTAAGACAGTTTCAAACACCATCCAACACACCATTCTACCAGTCACACTACAGACTTGATCAGGATAACTGAAATAGTACAAGTAAGACAAAATGGACAGTGCCCCGAGTCCCCACAGATGACAACATCAGGCAGCAGTCTGCCAGCCACCCGATCGGCACCTAACCAGGTCAGCAGTGGAGCCCCCTGCTCTTGCTATGGGTCTTGGAAACTGGGGCCAAATTTTTGAAACTAAGACGGTTTCCAAAGATCTTACTATGTCAGATGATTTAGAAATTCCAAAGAAGTTTTCTTATCCGAATTTTCGACGGCTTTGTTTGCGTTTCAAAGAACTTCTTCTTTTCTTATCTTCCTAAACTAGTTCAACCAATCAGATGCGCTTATACCGACCATGTGACGTAATCAAAACTTCTTAGAAATACTTCTTTGGAAAACTTCTTATCTTAGCATGTCCACAGGAAACTCATTTTACACACTGCTTCGTTTTTTAAGTTGACCAAGTTTACTTACTTTTAAGTTTACTTACTCATTGTTATTTTACAAGCATTTTACAAGTATTTTACAAGCATTACACAAATAACCTATGACGTCACATATGACGTCTAAGCTAAGTGTCAACACTGAGTACTTTTTTGCAAATTTCGTTTTATTACACAACTTCCTCCGTGTAGGACAAGGTTAGTGCTTTCCTTTATATTTGTCTAAATTGTGCCTAAGAAGTTTCCAAAGAAGTTTTGAAAATTGCACACCCTTTCTCAAAATCTTCTTCGAAAGATCTTCTCAAATTCTTCCAAAGACATTTTCCAAAAAAGTTTCAAAAATTTGTAACTTGATGTAGTTGTAGCCTCCCAAGCTCTCGAAAGGTTATTCTGAAACATTTCCATGAAACTGGCCTACACTGTAAAAAATCTGGTCTCTTTTGTGTATTGCACCATGTAGTGTATTTTGTGAATATACGAAGTGCACATATACGGTGGCTTCATACCATGTACATTGGTGATCCACACAGCGTTGCTGCCATCATTCCGTCCTCCAGAAACCGAGCAAATCCGAAGTCCGCTGTTGACATGCAACACAACAGAACTTCAACTAGCTTTCAGCACTGCGACCTGCAAGTCATGGTCAGCTGCAGGTTCCATCGATCAAGATGGCAACCTACGGAAGCTATGCTATTAGACACATAGGCCCATCTACTTCGATAACTCTTTCAAACATTTTTAAATGCAGCACACACTCTTCGCCTACTTTTAGATGCATCTGAAACAATTTTACTTGTTGTTCTAATTCTTATTGTGGTCTCGGCAGGCATTCTGCCATTCATCCCGCATTCTACCAGGGCTGCTGTTGTCCATCCCCGATCTCATTCCAGCCTCTCTCTGTAAATCCGCTGCATCGACCGTGAGTCATGACATCCCAGCTCGTTCAAGGCTGTTGCAGTTAACATGCTATTTAAATTACTTACTTACGGTGCTTACTTGCACTGAGTATCAAAACAGAGTCCACAGCCAAACTCATGAATGACCAGAACAACTTAAAACTAGAAGAAAAGAGCACTCTTAAACCTCTACCGAGACTGGTGACTGCCATCTTGTGAACCAAACGATACAGAATCTCAGTTAACGCTACATTTTCCAACGGTGAAAAATGCTGAATAATACGAAATCCACAAAGAGTCCGAATCTTCTCCAAAATCTTATCACTTCCTGCTTGGCTCACGTTAAAACCCCTCTGAAAAAAATCATCAAAATCTGCGCGTAACTCTCACAATACAGCAAGTGTAAATGATTTTTATGAAGTTAAACAATTTCAGTTAAACTCGGCAGTTCTCGTTAGCTAGTAACTAACTCGAGTGTGATAATCACGGCAGGTGATTAATTAGTTTAGAATCACAGATGAACAACAATGCAGCAGTACCAATCTTTAGCGTGATGTCTGGCGGCTGTGGACTCTGCCAACCGTCATGACAAAGCAGAATGTTTTGTGGCTTTAGATCACGGTGCACAATTCCCTTCTCACTCAGAGCTTTCAACGCTGACGCTGGATGATAACACAATCGGTATAATTGATATCGGCAGCAACTAGAAGGGCACTGCGATGGTGCAGACCTCCACCAACGCTTTGACAATAATTTCTTTTGTGTTTGCCAATATCTAAACAACTGCAGACTGTGTCAAATCCAACCTTCCCTAAAAAAATTTTTCCGTAATCCCGCTATCAAACTTTTTTCTGGATCCTGCAATGGTTAATAATCTGAAAATCTGGTCCTGGATCTAAATGCCCAAATAGATCCCCACCAAAATGTTGCACACTCTATGCTGACCTATATCTAATCTCCCCTAAGAATTTCGGCCAAATTTATCTTTAGCTTTTGCATAATCAACAAACAAATAAATGGCCCAATCTCATAACTTGGCCAGTAGCAAAAGTAACAATGATCGCTACAGTTTTTGTTGCTACTAAGCATTCATAGAGACGCTCAGTTCTCATTTTATCTGATAACTGCAGGCTCAATTGGCCCCAAAAATACAATAATAATAGCAATAGTAATAGCAACCAAACATGCAATAGCACAGTAAAACCATTATGAGGGCGTAAGAAAAACATGAGAAAATTGCAGATGTTTACAGATATGGCAGACCTTTTACAGGCTGGATAATGGATATCATTCCTGATGTGCAATCAACATGCACTACCTTGTGAAATATAAATGTAAGCAAAAACTAATGACAATAACAAAAATTTAAGTAAATGAAAAAAATGCTTCAGACCAACATTGTGATAAATGATTCGTATGACACTAGACTGTGTTATACCCACACAGTCTAGTGTCATACAGACCATTCACTACAATGTTGGTTTGAAGTGTTTTTTTTCAATTTTACCAAAATGTTTGTTTGTTATTATTGTTATGTATGCATATTTCATTGATATTTCACAAGGTAGTGTAGGTATGCATTAACGATGCGGTGAGATCTATAATAATCACATTATCGCAAATTGTCTACAAAGTGTGCCAGTGAAAGAATTTTGAAAATCGATCAATAATTGGTGAAGATATGGACAAAAGTAAAGTGGCACATTTTTTTGGCCTACCCTGTATTACCGGTATAGAAATTAATAAAATAGCAATGTTAAAAAAATTCTGTAACCTGTTTGCCTGAGAAACCAGCGCACAGTGTCTTCACTCAGTGTGCCTTTTGCTGCAACAAACCAGCATAGACACTAATTGAACAATATCAGTGTTATTAACTCTACTGCAAAATAATGAGATCTTGCATTTTGAGGGTCCAAACTAATGTGCAAAATGCTAAAAACTTCTCACGACAGACAGGGAGATACATAGATAACATAACCATCTTTTCTGGCGCAGATAAAGACACTATTATCCGAAAATATTGATAAAACAACAACAGCAATTTGAAATGGCAAAAGTACAGAAAAGCAATAATGCAATTACCGTGGATGAGTTTAATAAACTACATTAACCCATTAGTGCCTGAATTATTTTATAGTTTGCCATCAAACTAGGAGTCCCATTTTTGGGGATGCTAGGCATGAATGGGTTAACTGCTATTATCGGATTATTATTTAGACATAGTACAACACAGTTTAACATGCATACCTTGCAGATAGTCAGCCAAGTCACCGCCATTGCAATACTGCAAGCAGATCAGACAGTTTAGCAATCAGTGATATCATGCCCACACGAAATATTTGGCTGGTTCAGAAAATTTTCGCGAAATCATCTTTACGTCCAAAAAATTTCGTCCAAAAATAAAATATCTAGAGGCTATGACCCCATATGGAAAAATTTCAAGGGCAAAATTGGAATTCTAAGTACCTGTAATCTCTATAGGCTTCTACAGAACGAAGATTTTCTGTCAGAATTCTATCGGATATTTGCAGTGTCTATCAAAACATTGCAACTTCCTGGACCTTCCGAAAAAATTCAAATCATGTTAACTATTTTTGTGTTTCACATTATTGTGCTTTGGATTTTCTATTTCAGCTGCCAATAACTGGCTGAATAACATTAACAGTGATAACAATTGATAACACTTAACAATCAGCTTACTTTTTGAGTTTCTAAGCATTCACAAAGTAACCTAGTTTTCCCTCAAACTGCTGCTTTTTCTACAGTTACTGCAGATTAAGTTGATCCACAAATACAATAAATACCATACACTTCTACCAAAATGCTTATCAGACATTCTTTCTATCCAAACTACTTAACAATGTAATTTCTGTATAATCTGTAATTAAATGAAATTATAACATTATAACATAAGTATAACATAACAAATTATTATAAATTATTATAAATAACAAATATTATAACATAACAAATTATAACATAAGTAATGTTGAACTGTTAAACTGCCGTCTGCTGAAGTGATCGTACCTGGAATCGTACCTGGAAGAGGCCTCACCAGACACCCAGCTCGGCCTCAAGGATCGGTAGCCGTTGTCGACTATACAGAATCCATCTGTAGTTGGCTTTTATATATAACTAAACTTGTCATGGCTAACGTTGGAGACTGATCAGTGTCAAATTAATCTGGCTAAATTATGACATTTAGCACCCTCGTTCGGGGTGACCCCCTTTGAATTTACGGAAAAGCTTTACGGTTCCTGAAATTAGAGTCTTCCAGGCAGCCGATGGTGAAGATTTGGTGATCGTCGCTTGCACCATTTTTGACTGATCCACCCGTGTGATGGCTAAATTATGACAGACGGACATGACACAATATTATTAACGTGCAGCGCTACTGACCTCCATTACTAAGTACACATACTGAGGAGTTTCCTACAAATTGACACAACACAAATACTGAGTTGCAGCATTGATGCGACAATTTCTGGGTGCAAAAGCATGTATGTAATGCCAAGAGATGCCTATACCAATAGCCATAGCATATTTTAGTGATGGCCATGCCATATCAATGGCCATACTGGTAGCAGTGCTCCTGCCATGTGCACACACAGGGTGGGCCAATAAAAGCATGGCACTTTACTTTTGCCCATATCTTTGCCAATTACTAACCAATTTTTGAAACTTTTTCACTGGCAAACTCTGCAGACAATTTGCAATAATGTGATTATTATATATCCTACCACACCGTAGATGCATCTCTACACTACCTTGTGAAATATATATGAAATATACATATGTAACGACTATAACAAACATTTTGGTAAATGAAAAGAAAAAAACACTTTAGACTAACATCGCGGTAAATGATCTATCTGTATGACAGTAGACTGTGTGAATCTAATGCAGTCCTAAGTGTCATACAGATTGTTCACCGCAATGGTGGTTTGAAGTGTTTATATCACTTACCCTTACCTAAATGCTTGTTATTATCATTAGTTCTACATTTACATTCGAACATTTATATTTCAGAAAGTAGTGTAGAGACACATTTGCGGTGCGGTAAGATGCATAATAATCACATTATAGCAAACTGTCCGCAAAGTGTGCCAGTGAAAGAATTTTGAAAATCGGTCAATAACTGGCGAAGATATGGACCAAAGTAAAGTGCCATGTTTTTTATTGGCCTACGGTGTATATATACAATACAATCAGCTGTAAATATACTGGTAACTTAAAAATGCCTTAAACATAACAGTATGACAGATGGCATAACATCACATCCCGAATGATATTCAGTAGCACAGCTGTTCAATAGAGCACCAAATCTCACACAGTTGACCTATTTATCAACAATGGTGTGACAAGAAATGTGCAATGACCTAATAATCTATTATACGAGACTGTTTTATCTCACATGCTTAATTACCACAGTATTTCTAACATCAGCAGTCCAAAAGAACAAAACTCAAACTCACAATGCAGTCAAGAAGAGCAACAACGTTTTCATGATTGCAACCGCTCTCAGACAATTCCTAAAAACATCACACTCAATTCGATAATGCTGTAAATAAACCGTTATCAAAATATCATCATCAAAATGCGAAGCATTCAGCCATAGCATCCCAACATTGCGATTTCTTGCCAAAACGATTTGTCTTCTGCCAGCTCCAGAGCATCGATCACCAGTATTTCCGTGTCTCGGCAGATCTGTTGAATGCAAGTGGTGGGAGATCAACCTATTTCGCTACATGTATTATTGTATTATTCAGCTATCCAGCTTTCAAGTGTGTTCTAATAAACTCAGTTCAGTTCAGTTAATAGTTGAAACTCGATGCAAATTATGCACAATTTGGCAAATTTGCTGCATTGGTAAATTTCCACTATAAAAATAACAAAAATATCACTTTAACAATTAATCTGAAGTTCTGTAACTTGTAGAAAAAATTCATCACTGCAAGGCAGAGATATCACAGAATAACCTCAAATATGGTACCATACTTTTACTTTTTGGCCTATATGCTGGGCCTCTGATGTGACATTTTTGATCCAAAAATGTAAACAGCTCATCGTTTGTTCCGAGATACACTGCTGAGAAAAGCTTGGTGAAGATCTGCCAATGCATGCCACACAATGTCACAAATTTGCAGAAACAACATGAGAGACTGACAGATGAACAGGCGAACAACCAAGATAAATGCAAGAATTTTTGACTCCACCAATGCCTAACTAGCACCTATGGTAAAGATGTAAAAAACAGTATAAATAATATCACATCAGAAACTACAAATATGCATAACCACTGACCATATTATTAAACACATAAAAGTATATTTCCACTATGGCTGCATGTTGCGTTGCATTGCACTTGAACGAATTAAAGCATGTCGCAACACGCTAAGTGCTTTAAAATGGGCGGAGACTTTATTTGTAAAAAAATATTAATTAGTTAATATGGCATTTTTAACATTTTAACATTTTTTCTGCAAATATGCATAACCATTAACCAAATTATTAAATGCATAAAGGTATATTTCCACTACAGCTGTGTGTTGCAGCATGTTAAAATGAGCAGAGACAATTTTTTGTAAAGAATATTAGTGAGTTAATATGGCCGACAAATACAAAAATTTATTGCTCTTGGGAGCTGCAGCTTGTTGTACATGTGTTTCACAAGAAAAAAAATAAAATTTAAGCCTAGATTTTGGATTCACCTCGTCATCACCAACTGGCACAACCAGAGCGACTATCAGCATCTGATGCAGTAGCTACACTCCGACCAGCTCTGTTCCGGCGATACTTTCGGCTATCTGTCGAGCAGTTCGATGATCTACTTGGGCTAGCTGAGCGTTCTGATTGGTCAAAGCAATTACTGTCGCTCAGACAGTAAACAAAAAATATAAATGCTATCAGCATTTCTATTTTTAACGCAATGCACAGCAACGCAATGCACAGCAACGCAACGCACAGCTGTAGTGGAAATGCTTCCCATTGAATAAGCTGAAAATTTGTGTTTTTACTGTCATGACAACGCGCTTCACAGCACGTTGTGCTTCAATGTGCTGGAACGCGATAGCAACAAAGCAACACAATGCAATGCACAGCCATAGTGAAAATGCTACATAAGACAGCAGTCACGAAATTCACCAACAAAACAAACTTACCCAAAGTATCTTAATTTCTTTGCTAAGAAGATTTTGCGACTTTGCTAAGTTCTTCTTTGTAATACACTTCACAGCAACTGTCTCATTGGGGCGCTATGCATGTTCACACAATAACATTCCATCTCTCGGTCTTGTATTATATCTACGTGTGATATATTAGCGTTGATTGCAGCGTTCGAAGGCAGCGTTGATGTAGCGTCAATAGCAAATAGAAAGCGGCATTAACGCTATAGCGTTTAAACACTAGTGTTGATTATAGACGCTATAGCGTTTAAACGCTAGCGTTCATGTAGCGTTGACGAGCGCATGGAACAAGAGATTCAGTGACCTCATGTACACAGAGAAAGCGGCATTAACGCTATAGCGTTTAAACGCTAGCGTTTAAACAACGTTTAATCGCTAGCGTTGATTATATACGCTATAGCGTTTAAACGCTAGCATTCATGTAGCGTTGACGAGCGCATGGAACAAGAGATTCAGTGACCTCGTGTACATAGAGAAAGCGGCATTAATGCTATAGACGCTATGGCGTTTAAAACGGCATTTAAACGCTAGCGTTGATTATAGACGCTATAGCGTTTAAACGCTAGCGTTCATGTAGCGTTGACGTAGCGTCAATAGCGAATGCCCAAAAACCAAAAGTGCTTCAGCTTCAGGAGGGCTTTCCCCCCTGACCCCTCACCAAGGGCTTTGCCCCTGGATCCCGTTAGCAGCTCCGCCCTCAAATCCCATTATAGGTTCACGCTACCACGCTCGCTATGGGACCATGCCCCCCAGATATTAAGGGGCTAGAAATGCCACTGCAAATAACCGCAATTTAATATAAGGTAAATATTGGAACTTTCGCTTCACAGAATTTAGTAAACTT
>Ga0056128_1007627_pt1 | contig 13648 bp, 8 predicted proteins | sample WorMetLIZISLAND2_FD_71113 | JGI IMG/M metagenome (GOLD analysis project Ga0056128, IMG submission 71113) | Marine gutless worms symbiont microbial communities from Max Planck institute for Marine Microbiology, Germany - Olavius geniculatus... ... | reverse complement strand
TCATGTCTCCCATTTTTCTTTCCTGCATTTTCATGTCTCACTTTTTCCATTTTCACCCCTTATTTTTGGTGCCGCATTTTCATGTCTCGTATTTTCATTTCTCGCATTTTCAGCGTCCCCGTCCAGACACCGCCCGGTCAAGATGACTGGCAGCCAGTGTGTCTGGACAAATGAAATCCCAGACCAAGCAGTGGCCCTCCTTCCAAGGCGCTGTGCTGAGTCCATCCGGACATTTGCCGTCATCACGTGACAGCGTCGATGGTTCAAGTCTGGCTAGTACGTCGGCTGACGCCAAGGCGCGCTTGATGAGGTCACTGACGGCTCTGTGTCTGGCGTGACGACCGGCAGACTGGCGGCAGCTGAAACCGTGTGTCCCTGATGTGTCGACGGCCTGCCCCCCCCCAGATACATGTGTGTGAGACAGAGACGGGTGCGCCGAGACGCAGTGCGATGGCGATGCGTAGGGCTGAGTCGTCTAGCCTGGTGCCGACTGAAGAACATGGTACAGTATAATATACGTAGCAGGTCACTAGCACATGCTCCTGAAAAACTATTTGTATCGTATACAAATACGTGATGTGTAATTTCAAACCTCATTATTATAATGCACTAGGCCTAAGGCAAAATATTATTTTTGTTTGCTATTGGTTATTGCGTGTGTAGGTTTTCTACTGACTAGTCACTTTTGGGTTTGCGTTACAAACGTTACAGCGTAGGGGTATCACATTTTACACAATCAATCATATCGGCAAACAATAATAACAATTTGATTACGAGCCCACTGACCAGTCTTGTACAGCGTTGAAAGAGTCTTCATTGGTAATATCGTACATGAGGATGAAGCCCATAGCACCGCGGTAGTAGGCTGTCGTTATCGTTCGATATCGTTCTTGTCCGGCCGTGTCCTGTAACAAGCAACCGAACCATAATATTGAGTATCTGGAGTGATAAGCCAAATACTCATTATTTGGCTCATCATTTCAATTAGCTAGCAGCGTCAGTAATTAACACGCATTTGGCAATAATTAAAATACCAAAATGCCTTACAAGCGAACACACGTATCGTATCCTCAACACTTAAGGAATACAGTGGGAGTCAAAAGATATAAGAAAATTTTACCCCTTCACCCCCACACTAACTTGTTCTACAATTAATTTTTCAGAGACTGAAAATTTTAAAGCTATATTTTACACGCATATCTGTAACATTTTGTGTTCAAATCTATACCAAACTACAAAGTATCATTTAATTACTACTAACTGTAAAAAGTTATGCCATATTATGCGCGATCACTCAAACAATTTTACATTTAATTTGAAGGCCCACTGTACAGACTTTATTGCAAAGGATAAATGGCCAACAAATTCACCAGACCTCAATCCACTTAACTATTTTGTGTCTGGTGAAATACTGCAGAGTATTCCAGAGCTAAAAAGTGCACTGCAGCAGATATGGGATGGCATGCCGTATAGACTTTCGAAATGAATGCAATGGGTTTCGGCTGGTCGTGATCATTTTGCACATTAGATACGAACTTTTTCAATAAATATTTTGACTGAATTCTGTTAGCTGTTTCAGATTCTGCAATACCTGAGTAATTTGGGTGTTTTTTTGATCTTTTCTTAAATGGCAAATAGAAAAAGTTGCGTTCATAATCAACGCATTTTACATGCAGAACTTTCAAAGTTAGAAATAACTGAAAGAAACCTTCTAGTCTGAGTAAGTAAACAATCGTGAACTTGTGTGAAAAGTTTCGACGGCTTTTGCTTAATGTATCACGATAATGATGTTTACGTGTACTCGGTTGCAGTGTACAGACCCAGATCTGTAGTTTGATGCGCTTGTCCTGCTGGAATACGGTCTTGACCTTGAAGTCGATGCCGACCGTACTGACGAACGACGACGAGAACGAGTCGTCCGAGTAGCGGAACAGAAACGACGTCTTGCCGACGCTGCTGTTGCCTATGATGAGCAGTTTGAACATGTAGTCGAAGTTCTGGTCGGCCGCATCCTTGGTCCCCGCCTGCATGATGCGTGTGATGAGATGAGATGTGATGTGATGATACACTGGACTACGCGACTTGACTGCAGCAACCGACGCAAACAGACGCTGAAAGTGGCGCTGCTATTACACAAGGACTCGGGACTGCTGCTGCCGCGGTATGTAGACTCGTCTGCCTCACTGCAGTCACTTCCAGCTATCACCGCCCTCGAGCCTGCGCATACGACGATGTACGGTACAATGAGAAAAATTTAATGTGCGCCGCAGTTAAAACTGTCGAGTAGTTTCTGTCACTTTGGAGCCGTCCACACGCATTTTCAATGAGCGGTCTGGACGCATGTACACTGTACACTGTCATTACGCCTGGGATCGCGAGTGTTCCCGAGTGACTACCAACCCCCCCTCCCTCCGAACACGCGGCCCATGACGTGAAATCGACTTTTTTATTTTCTACATTTCAGCACCATTTCTGAAGTAACACTAATATTGCAAATCTTATATCATGTCACCTGTGTATATATCGTCATTCATTAGAGTTGGCCTTTGCTACAGCCAGTGGTAGAACAATAAATTTGAGCTAATGCTCACGAAACGCGCGAAAGCCTATAGCAGTTCCGGTTCAGTAGTTTAGCTGAAATTAGAATGTTTACGCTAAGTTAATATACAAATACCAAATTCTCTATCTGCATCGCATAACGATAGTTCCGTGGCGCTACCTTGTGAATGATATAGACTTGTGTCGCAGCCCGAAATCGCCAAAAATGCATAAAACCCCCTATTTTGGCGTTCAAGGTCATCAAAGATCATTGAATTCGGCACCAATCGAGAGCCAGTGTACGACATCCTATTAGTAATTAATAGTAACCTAGGCCCTATCTCACACCGCTACTGAGATACAGCGAATTACTGGCCAAAAATCGCAAATTTTGCCCACCACTTTCTCATTTAGCGCTTTCGTTCGGGGTGACCCCCCTTCGAATTTAAAAGCTTTACGGTTCCTGAAACTAGAGTCTTCCAGGCAGCCGACGGTGAAGATTTGGTGATTCTAGCTTGCACCGCTTTTGACTGATCCACTCCTCGTGTGACAGACAGACAGACAGACGGACGGACCGAATTGCGATGGCTAAGGCGCGCTGAAAGCAGTAGCTGCTTTCGCGCGTAAAAATTAATCGCGTTGTTTTGTACAGACGTACACGGAACTTGATACACATTCAGTTACAGTTTGTTTTAAAAACCCCAAAAAAATCAACGTTCAGCTCACAAATTGCTAGCATTGTCGAAAGTCAAATCTTTGAGTGACAGCAAGAAACGAACGCGTTACCGCGCGTTCGTTTTTACGCGCGAAAGCAGCTGCTGCTTTCAGCGCGACTTAGTCATCGCAATTCTGTCCGTCCGTTCGTCTGTCTGTCTGTCACACGGGTGGATCAGTCAAAAACGGTGCATTCTAGAATCACCAAATCTACACCATCGGCTGCCTGGAAAACTCTAGTTTCAGGAACCTTGAAGCTTTTCCATAAATTTGAAGGGATTCACCCCGAACAAAGGCGCTAAATAAGAGGGGTGGGAAAATTTGCGATTTTTTAGCCAATAAGTCGCTGTATCTCAATAACGGTGCGAGATAGGGCCTAGGTTGCTATTAATCACAAATAGGAAGCCGTACACTGGCTCTCGATTGTCACCAAATTCAGTGACCTTGGATGACCTTGAACGCTAAAAAAGGTTTTTTAAATAGACTTTTGGCGATTTCGGGCTGCGAGACACTTTTCAATAGCAAATTGCGCCGAAATCAATTGAGATAAACATGGAGAAACTGCATACAAAATTTTCAGCATTGAACGTAGATTCGACGGTCCAAGTCTCGATTTTCTAAATTCAAGGAAACCTGCGCACGACGGCATCAAAAAGCGGTACCTCCGTAAAAGTCCTTATTTAACTGTTGTTGGCCAGTCTTTTGTGAAAACGGTTGCAGATAGGCATAGGCATGCTGCCTATCAGAACAACCACTAGTGACGAGCTTTTCAGTCGTATCAACATCGACGATTTTGAAAACCCTGAACTTCCAAAATAAGGTTTTTTTTATTGATTTTTGCTATCTTCGGCTGCAGCGCACACTCAAGAATGAACTGCGTCGAAATGGCTAGAGATAGACCGACAGTTTGCGAATAGGAACTGCTATAGCCTTTTGCGCGTCGTGAGCATTAACTCAAATTTCTTGTAATCGAGTAGTCGAAAGACTCAATTATGCTCAGCTATTTTTGACGCGCGACGCCGGTTTTTGGCCGAACGTTAAGTCGAGACTTGGGTACTATGTGTCGTCTGTTTGTCTGTCTGTAATGCATGTATTGTGGTTAAACCGTACGTCGTAGCGGGTCGGCGATGGTACCGTTGCATAGGGCGATGATGAGTTCCTGTAGGTTGTCAATAGTAACAATGTCTTTATCTGCAGCGGTTTGGCCTCAATTTTGAATGCAAAGTTGCTGCCTGCAGCTATCACCCACGTGCGCCGAATTACCGTATCGTATTCTTGCGTTGATTGTAGCGGTCTATATAGCAGCGTCACCATAGCGTGTATTAAACTAGTCACTCCGGGAAATCGCTTTCACTGCACGCCAATGCCACGTATACGCTATGCTACACTGTATTAACGGCAGTTTAGTCGGTGCTACAACATGCGCCATTCAGCGCAGTGCTAGTTCAAGCATAGATAGGCCCACCAAACGATCAATAATACGACGCGTACTGACCAGGTACAGAATTACGGACTGATTGACTGCAAGTCGTCGTACAGTACCAATATCTGATATCTTCTAGCAGTGACTGAACAGTCTTCATGGCATGGAGCGAGTCCGGCTACACGCTACATACTGACTTATCTCATCTGCAAACCGTTCAGACTGACGACTGAATAGATCTACTGTAGGTTACTGTCGGTATTAATCAGTGCTAGAGTCGCTGAGCCCTCGGGGACTTGGATTGCTGGAAAGCTATAGGGGCCTAGCTGAACCTCAGAACATGTAGCCTAACGGATCGAACGGTAATGCATTTCCTTCATCCGCCCATCCGACATCTTACCGTTGATTTCAATGCATCCATCGCACTTTATGTTACAAATATCTATGACGGGTTCTTACAAAAAATTTGAGCTAATGCTCACGAGACGCGCGAAAGCCTATAGCAGTTCCGGTTCAGTATAATAGCTGAAATTGGGGTGTTCACGCTAAGTTAATATGCAAATACCAAATTCTCTATCTGGATCGCATAACGATAGTTCCACGCAGCCGACGGTGAAAATTTGGTAATCCTAGCTTGACCGCTTTTGACTGATCCACCCGTGACGGACGGACGGACAAACAGACAGACGGAAGGACAGAATTGCGATGGCTAAGACGCGATGAAAGCAGTAGCTGCTGTGGCGCGTAAAAATATAACAATTCAATCAATGCAATCAATCAGCGTTAGTCAGTGCTCGGCGTTGTAATGATATCCAGCGGCGAAATGAGATAAAAAGGTTGGGGATGTTTGGGGGCAAAAGGTTGCAATTTTCCGTCAGACAGGTAAATTTTCGACAAAGGAGATGTGGGCCTCTAAATTAAAATTCTGCCTTTAAATTTTCCAAAATTAAAGATTTTTAACCAAAATGTGAAAGAAAATTTTCTAGCGAAAAAAAGCCGCCAGGCAAAAACTTACAGGGAAGCAGTAGTCGCCAAAAAGTATATAGAAAGAGTTTCTTTGACACGATTGGGTTGCAAGATAGTACAGTAGGCTAGTGCTAATTAAGATTTATTTATAATACAAAGTAACTGCTAAACCTGAACTATAGCCGAGCTTACGTAGGCTAAATCATAATGTTGCATGAGGTGAATCATTTGGACAAGTGTTTCAGCATACGTTTGTCTAATTTACCTCAACGTCTATGTTTCGAGAAACTAACAAAAGAAGTAGATTGCTGCAACATGAACTTCTTCCCTTCAATTATTGGTGAATACATGTAGGCCTAAAATAGAGTAAAGGTGGCTTAGCCTTCATAATGACAAACTTCGTAATAATAAAATTGAAAACATTTTCAAAGTGAAAGATGCTGCTGACATAATAAGTGCTGTGCCTAACGGGTATAATAAATTTACATCATCGTAGAACAAAAGTTTCAAAATCGCTATGAGCGACGCCAGCAAAACTATTTTCTGTAGGAGGGGAGGAGAAGCCACGTCACTTATACCTCGTTTACAAGATCAAGCAAACATCGAGCAATCATCGAGCAAACATCCAGCAAATGCATTCAAAATACACGTGCACGACGTGTGCTCTAATTGCTCGATTTTTGCTTGATGATTGCTTGATCGTGTCAACGGGGTATTAGGCTAGGTCTACCTGACTTACCTGTCACCCTGACTCATTGGAGCGTCAGACACATAGTCATTGGGCTATTTATCACTTCTTCAGTCTTTTAAAGAAAGAAAAACCCGAAAGAAAATCCGTTTTTCCCGGTCGCCGATATGGGGATCCTTTTCCAAAATTCCCATGTCAAATGGTTTTTGTTTTGCCTTTTCCCCCGTTAATTAATTTAACCTTTTTCTACATGCAGTAGGCCTACGCTAGCTAGTCGCCAGTTATTACGGCATGACTTGATCACAATCATAGTATCTGTTTACCAAGTACCGTATGACACAGGCTGTTACTTATAAATTGTAATCTAATGCGAGGTTAAGTTTCTGGTGGCAACTGCCCGATTCCAACGGCAATAGCCGGGTCATTAAAAACATATCATTGCGGCGCTATCTATTAACTCGCTTACCGTCAGGCGCGTGCTGCCGACGCAGATTTCTTGATCAATACAGTCTGCAAGCTGGCCGTGAATAGTGAGCGCACGGCACAGCACATCAATGAGCGGGCGCTGGCGCGGCTGCTGCTGCTGCTGCTGTTGCTGCAACTGGCGCTCCATGCCCAGAGTCTGTTGACGACAATCGCTGCAGCTGCACACTAGGCATCTGCAACTCGGTGGCGACATCATGCGAATAAGTATGAAACAATTTGAAGACGGCAGTTTGTACCGGTATTACACGAACACGAATGCGTCAGTCTCGTGTGTACTAGGCTACTGAATAAGGCTTGGGCTTACCTCTCTTGCAGTTAATTATGCGCTTAGTAATCGCTGTCTTCCGTATTTGATAAACATGCATGCATAGAGAAAACTGAACGCGTCAGTTTTCAACCAGGAACAATAATTGAATGAGGTGACGTGACCTAGCCTAGATTCAACTGACCACTTTTAAAAGTTGAAAAAAATCCCATTGATTGACTGATCATTGATCAAAGTATTTCTAAAACCGAAAATTTGCAAGATACACAAAATTGATGGCACTCTTTTAAACTAGTCTGGTACAGAGCTGCGCAGTAATTAAATGGTATGTAATTCAATTAGGCTACGCCATTTAATTGCAAATTACAATTGTAATTTGTAGTTCAATTACACGGATATATAAATGTAATTTCAAATTGCATCTGAAAGTTTCAAGTGGCAACGTCTATTAGTCATCACGTCAATCTCTTACTTTTTACATCGCACTGACTATTTCACCGGCACCCGGCTATATGGCCGGTCAAAACAAAAAGTCGCAGTCGCCCCTAGCGAACGACATTAAATAGGCCTACAGTATACGCGCTACTGACTACACGGTGTTTCATAAAAAGGATCCCTTTTTGTTTTTTTTCATAATTCACTCAAATGTCGATCAATTTACACAAAATTTGTACCAGTTGTAGCTGAAGAAATACTAATTCAACATATTGAAACAAAATATGGCAGTTAATTCAATATTCTTTGCTAGTCGTGACGCAACGCTGACGTCATAATGTGTCACGGGTACAAGCTTGATAGTCTCAACAAGTGCTGTCAGTTGCTACCCTGCTTCGATGGTGAACTGACGTACGTAGGCCCACTAGCTAAAGCTGTTCAAGGCAGTGACAGGTCAAACAACCGGGCCTCACAGGGACGGATGTTTGACCGGTCATTCCGGGCGCGTTTGACAGGTGATAAAATTTGACCAGCTGCCGGTCAATATCTTGTGCCTTTTTATATAACCACTTGTGTAGAAAATTGTTGCGCAGCATAATGCAGTTTTGCCATGTTCACCTCAAAACGGGCGACTCTTCGATCAGTTTTGCTGCGTGATCTCCGATCTTTGTCATATAAGACGTTCGAACAGTTAATGTTTCTCAAAGCCAATGACTGACAGCAGATCTTCCGTTTCGCTAATCGTTCGTGAGATGAACACTTAACAATATGACCATCAACAGATAGGCCTAGTCTTGCTATGAGGACAATTTTCGAATGATGTCGAGATAAACAGCTTCTTATAGTGAATGTAATTCCGCGTGATTTTGAATTTAATGTAAAGTAGACGCATCCGAGCGATTTTTAGCCGACCATAGGCTACTTTAGTAAAGGTCGAGCTATTGGCATGAGCTGTCGTTCGTCTACGGATGTGTTGTGACTAAACGGTGCAAGATAAGGCCTACGTTGCTATTGATCACTAATAGGAAGTTGCATACTGGCTTTCAAATGAGATATAAATCAATGACCTTGGATGACCTTGAAGGGTCTCTGTAGTTTATGCGGATTTTGTCGGGGTTCTCTGGCGGTCAAGAGTTAACTATACAGTAACTAAGCGATATGCATTGCCTATTATCGGTTTTACAATAACCTAATGAACTGTTGCAGCGATGTCTATGACCACATAGACCTACTAGAAATTACCGAGTTTGCAAAAAAATCCAACAATGACAGATTCACCTTCTATTTTTGACTTGCATATACAAAAAAAATCAGCCCCAGCAAGCTTTGCCCGGCCCTAGACCAAGATATTATTAGCCGGCTCTGTCCTTAGACCTCAGTGGCATCAGTGACTGAACCTAGTGTCCGATTCTACCCGATTCAGGACCAGCGCTGGTCTTCCATCAATGTTTCTCCATACACTGGACACATTCTGACGCCAAAATGCATCATGTCGGGCGACCAAGTATTTTTTTCATTTTCCATGAATGTTGTATTCCTACGTGATTTATGATTAATGTGCCTATACTAAATATCCTATATGATGACGGCTGATTACGGCCCACGTGTCGCCCGATGCTTTTGTATTCAGGCATTAACAGTTAAACGGGATCGCACGCTTGTATTATAGATCTAGCAGCCGAACGCGGTAACATCTGTTTCAAACATTGTGTGTGTTGTTTCGTTGAACGAAAACCTTCCCACTCAAAGTTGGTTCTTTGTCCTGTACGGCATACGTTTCTCTGTAATACTATGTTACTGTAACGAGTCGTACTATTATCGATCATTACTGAATGGCAAGCTGTCGGCGCAGAAACTGTCAATAATAATCTGAAAACGACTGTGGAGATTTTGAACAATTATTCTGTCCAGTCTTGCGTTGCTAAACGTTACGTTGCGTTGAGCACTTCTCAAGTTCTTATACGCGACGCTGCGATTGAGTTCTGAGCTCAACCAGATGATTCACCAAAAGCTTAGTCTACCGTACGCCTATCTGTTTTATGCTTTGGTTTTATGTAACTGTAATTACGCCTACATACAACGACTGTTATTTATATGAAAAGTGCACGCGTAGAATGTCGGTGCCTGCTGCTGCTGCTGAACACTGCTAGCGGTATCGTCGGTTTTAAAAGTTCCGTGAAGATGCAATTTTCCGACAGATAAATTATGGTGCCCACAAATTTCAACTTTGCCCGTAAATTCCCCTAAATGGGGACTTTCAGCCTTAAATTCTCTATTTCTTGAAGAAAATTTTCCGAAATGATTAAGAAAATTTTTCGACAAGCTAAAATTTAGGACGCCTGGGCGGGGGAATTGTTCCCACGCAACGACGACGCCACTTGCTATTTGTTGGCGTTAATAAAAATAACTGTGTGTGGACTCGATTTCATTCAAACAGAAATCATGACATCAGTTTTCAGACGTCACGTGATTCTTCGCAAATGACTGTTACACATCACACACAACATACAGATAGCAAAATAAAATTCATAGAACTCGAGTCAACGCGAATAACTGTGCCGGCAATCGTATAGAAATATAATCAATCACCCCACAGCGCCGAACGCATGCGCAAGACGTAGGCCAACCTAAAAGCTAAAACACAGCAATTTCGAAAAATGCACTGCCTAGGTCATCGTTACGAAAATAGTCGAAGTAGAAACTACAAACGTCACCGAAGGCTGACAAAAACCAAAGAACACGTGGATTCTGATAAACGAGAATAGAATAAGCAATACACACCGGCTACAAAAAGGCTGCTCCAAATAAATCACCTCCCTAACAGGGGAAATTTGCGAATCCCCTAAACCATCTCGAAGCTTATCAGATTTCACTGTCGACGCAGCGTGCTAAAATGCATCAGCCAATAAACGGTTTTACCAATTCAGTCGCAGAGCTGTGACAGGGCGACGCTGACTACGGGAAACTAAATATTTTTACCCGAACATGAATAAAGCTGACACCTGGGCTTCACATCTTCGTATTCCAACAAAGCACGTATACAGAACTGACGTCCAAGCGCATGGCAGTTTTCACGAAAGTTACTCAGCGACTGAGCTGCTTGAGCAGACGATTACCAAGTCAGCTGCATTAGAGCCCGGAGACGCCAACCCACAGCAACGTACAGCAAATGACGATCGACGTCGTCAAGACGCAGCCTAATTCCTGAGTTCAGCCTTCAAACTTACTGCCTACAACGTAGCGACGATATTAGCATTTCATTCAACAAAACAGTCGAACAAACATGACGATAATATCAAGGATTAGTCACCCAGTGTAGACGGCATCGTTGCGAGCCACATTTAGTGGCCGCAACCGCAACGAAAATTTCTGAGTTTCAACAGGGGTTCTAACCCAAAATTTCTCCTTCCCGTGAGGGCCGGGTCCCCTGTCTATAACACAGTGTTACTTGTGTCCGCGTGAGTGTTCTTGACAAATGTCATCCTATTCCGTACAACGGATTTAGCAGAGTGCACGAGTGTGACAGACGGACAGACCAACCACGCCACGGTAACATGTGTCACAATAGTCGACGTCGCTAAAGCTTTCACTGTCAACGATGCCGCCTAATAATAATGTGACCACGAACATTATTATACAGACTCTTTTGTGCTGGTCAAGTCTCCGTAACCACAAACGTAAGCCAGACCACTAAAGACGAGCACAGAGTGACATAACGGAACTGAACTGAAATGGTTGAGTTTTTGATGAACTGACCAATGGGCAAGCAGTAATGCATTACAGTAGGCACTGTCTAACGCGTCGGTGACTATGTGACCACGCGTACGTACGCGTCAACCAATGACCAATAGGCTTGCAATGCTCGCCCACTGGTCAGTTCGTCAAAAACTAAAGCGTGTCAGTTCAGTTCAGTTCAGTTACTTCGCTCTAAAACTATCTGAAAAAACATAACAAATAATTGAATAATAAGCAAAGCTGCCAAGGGTCAAATTCGCACGTTTTATACACTCCGACTACCGGTATCAAATTTACCAAAAAAAAACAAATTAACCGCTCAATCACACACCCAGTTAATGCAACTGACAATCTGTGAATTTCTCATAAGAAACAACATGCATTTCGTGCGAGATAACCCACAATCATTATACACGATCAGTAGACGTAAGCAACAAACGTAGGTAGGCGACGTAGCTCGCGACTGCCATATACAATAGCCGAGCTGCAGACAGGCAGACGCGCGCGCACGCATGCAGATACAGTCGGATACAGACACGCTGTCCGACAATAACGGCCACCTGTAGCAGTCGCGAGCCAACGGTATACACACACATTAGCAACACACTGCATACCAGTTATCAGGGTCAGACTCACCAGAATTTCATTTCAAAGTGTACGAACACAAACATTACCATTATTACCAAAGACTTTAATTCCCAAAAGCTAAACAATACAAAACATCATAAAAACGTGCACAGATATAGCTAAAATATAACACTACATTCCAAATCTGATCATCAACGTAGCCTGTTTACCATTTGCTCAATCAGTGGCACTTTGTGAGTAGCCTAATGCGGCAAAAATTATTACAGAGAGAACAACTAATAAAGAGAAAAAGTCAAAGATTTACCCTTGTAAAGCTGGCAGCAGTTACGCAAAATACTAATTATCCAATGCTAAAGTGCACTGGTCATTCGTTTACCCTTTCGTGTGTTTGTTGATTGTAGCACGTTCAATGGTACTTTCAATAGAGCCACACGGCTTAGAATCAATTGACAAACAACGCTGTCGTCTTTCGGACAATTAGGTGGCGATGGTGCTCACAAAAAACATGCCAAAGCTGTATGACGAAATGAAATCTGCATAACAACAAAAACAAAACTAAATACCAGACAAGCAGACGGAACAAAACCGACCCAAACAAACTCAGGTTTAGCTGCTACTGGCAACAACAGGCCACGAACCATCAAATGAAACCGCAGCACACAGAGCTAATAACAAACAGTAGGCCTACTGGCAACCGCACAATAATAAACCAATTAATACCACAAAAAAACGGTTTATATCGAATCAAGAAACAACATCAATTTCTGTTTTTAAGATAGCGGCTAACAAAATGTAACTGCATTATAAAGCTATTCCGCTGTCAACATTCAACATGAACAAAATACAAAACGAATGCAAAACTATAAAATCGCTTTATACAATCAACCAGGCATTTATACTGACAAAATAAAGGCTACTAAACAATTCTGTTAAGGAATTTAACGTATATAGTAGAATCCTACAGATCTGTTGCACTGGGATTGCCACAAAAAACTTATTTACAACTTTTTATGCAAAAATACAACAACAATTACAATGTTACCTTATGCTAATCTACACCATCGACAAACTTGCCAATGTTTACATCAATTTTCTACGCAATGCACAGAATTCACAGACGTCAACTAAAAACTGGTAACAATTATTCATAAACTGTATAGCTCCACATACGAGGGCCATCCCAAAAGTTTCCGGCCTCGACTAGACAACAATATTTTCAACAATCTATACACCAGTAAAACGTCTATCCTTTACTGACTCGTATGAATCTGCTGCAGATATGACGTCATTGTAATTTATGACGTCATACAGCACTAAATAGAAACGAACGATTTTTAGTGTCAACGAAAGAGGCTTGAGTCATTCATCATCGTGGATAGCAGAAACCACCCTGATCAAATTTCAGATTTCAAAATAGACAATAGTCATTGGGGGTCAGGTCATTATTGTACGCATGGTCTTAGCGTACTAAGTCATGGTCATGAACAGCCAGATGGGTAACTAGGGACTTTGGACTAAGGTGCAGTGCTGGAATTAGAGGACTACGGCGTGGGGTTTGCTACTGTCTAATATGTCGAGGCCGGAAACTTTTGGGATGACCCTCGTACGCCTTTAAAACAAGATAATGTCCACATGAACACGGAGTCTGTCCAATGCATTTCGACAGTTTACAATATATGTCGGTATCACAGGCGCGCGGTAGCGCAGCCCTGTGTTAATGGCGACCGGCTAAGTCAATGGAGAATGGCAAAATTCGACCCCGCGCAGATCCGAAACCCCTCAACCGATCGACACAAAATTTGAAACAGGT
>Ga0056128_1007626_pt1 | contig 13649 bp, 5 predicted proteins | sample WorMetLIZISLAND2_FD_71113 | JGI IMG/M metagenome (GOLD analysis project Ga0056128, IMG submission 71113) | Marine gutless worms symbiont microbial communities from Max Planck institute for Marine Microbiology, Germany - Olavius geniculatus... ... | reverse complement strand
TACCAAATTATACTGCTTGGTGACAGAGGCACATGTGTGTGAACAACTTGCCTAAGGTCGTTACCCGGCAGTGTCCCGGTGCGGAGTCGAACCTGCGCCCCTGAGTGACCCCAGGATTACAAGTCCGGCACGTTATCGTTAGACTACCGAGCCACGTGCGCTAATGATCGAAACTTTTACTGAAAACTTTTGTGCATCGTGAATTTGTGGATGAATAGTAAGAACAGTTTATGGGATTCGGCGGAAATACTTATTCTGTCTCTATATCAAATACACAACAATAAGTTAATCGTAAGTTTGAGAACAGTTGCACAGTTGTGTCAGTCGACATTCAAGCCTATTATTTCTGATCTAAGGATACATCATAGGTGTAAAACATTAACATCAAAAGCAAGTAATAACGCGAGACTTTTCGTATAAAAAGTAGTGGTGTTGAAATCGCAAAATCAGTAGACAGCCGGGTTCGACTCCTGACCGCTGCACTGTCATGTAATAAACCAGAGCAGATTGATCCTATCTTTATGAAGTATAATTTGGTACCAGGAAAAGGAAGGCAATTCTCTGCGGTTAGAATGTAATCGCGCCGTGGCGGAAAGCGTGATAATGCATCTTTATTCGCCATAAAAGCAGCACATTAACGTAGCAGCAACAATGGCAGCTTACATCTACAATAAAACAGCTCTATCATGTGTTGCAGCCATACGTAGAATTGCAGCCATAGAAATACTAGCGTAGAAATTTAAAAACACAATATGTTACGAAAAAAATCAATTAACAATGCAGTAAACAGATTTACTAAACAGATTTAGCATAAAGATCGAGCTGTACATGTTTTAGACAGTTGATGCAAATAATTAGCTACAGTCTACAAAACGATGTCTTTTCGGTGACGTTAAAATGCAAACGTCCCTAGTGCTCGAAGCTTGTTTTTGTCAACTGCTCTAAACGATCAGCAAGAGTTAGACCTATTAACGGACCGACTGAACCGCGATAATAAAGTAAACTACAACTTTTGTGACATAACGTCATCAAATATTGACCGATTTTTAAAATAAGCCTACGTCCACTAATACTTCCAGCATTAAGTTTACAACATCCCTAGCAATGTTTAAAGCTCGACTAAATGATTTTGACTTGGCTCGGTTTACAGTTGTGTTTTAACTTGGTTTTATTGTGTTGTCTTATTTGTATGTTTTTTTTTTCTTTTTTTTCTTTTAGGGTTCATGTAAGAGGCTCTTGCAGTCCTTTGTGCCCTTGTTCAAGCTCTTTCATTATTCATTTGTATTTATTCATTGTATTTGCTTGACTAAATAAATGATTTGATTTGATTTGATTTGAAAAATAATTTGCCGCAGTAGCAGTAAAAAAATGCACCGACAGTATGTACAGCAGCGACAGACAAAGTTGCACAAAAAACGGGAAAATGACGGGGTGGATAAGCTGGTACTAAGTCAAGATTAGCCACAAAGCATGCGTCAGATATCGTACAGATTGTTTGCGTAGGCCTAATCATCTTTTGAAGTGTTTAAAAAAATTAGCAAAAAGCATGACATTGGACAGCCTACTAAATATAGTAACTATTACCCCTTTTAAAAGTTTTTTTTTAATTCTGCAAGAAAAGGTTAAAAACGCAAGCAGATGAGTATTGCGTTTAGGATAAACTCAGCTATAGTGAAAATGCTACTTTAGTTGTATTTTCGGTGGTATCGCCCGATCTGTTTCCGAGTACAATATACATACTTCTGGCTCTGCAACTGGCAGACGATCTGGCGACTGGCGCTATACATACAGGCCGAAAGTCCTGGTGCAATCGCTATGCAATTAATCTCACGGATGGACACCGAATTGTGACGGTGATTGCTTCGACACCAGCGTCATTCCGACGTGACACCGAACGAACGCAAATCTTGGAACCCGATGAACAGAACCGGCGCATTGACCCCGAAACGAATCTAGGTTAGGCCTAAATAATGCCGACGTCGCAGACGAGATTTTTACCAATTGATTATAGGCGACTAATAGGGTGTTTACACGATCCAGCAAACGTCCAGCAAACGTCCAGCAAACGTCCAGTATTAGCACGTGTATTTTGAACACATTTCCTGTAAGTTTCCTGAACGTTTGCTGGATCGCGTAAACACCCCATAAAACACACGCTATGCCAGTTGGTCACTAGGTGCACTGGTGCACAAAAACCGGTGGAATTATTGATACCAGCAAAAGTTCCGAACTTCTCAAACAAAATTTGACAATATTGATAAAAAGTGTAAAAATATGCAACGACGAGTGTCAAGTGTCAACAGCAATCATGTCTCTATCTGCCGCGGTTTGCCGCATCTTTGAACGCAAAGTTGCTGCCTGCATGCGTTACGCACGTGCGCCAAATTACCGTATCGTATTTTGGATTTCATAGTAGCGTTCGACAGCAGCGTCAAAATAGCGTGTATAAAACTGTAGTCACTCTGGAAAATCGATTTCTCTCCGTGACCGGAAGTCGGACGCTCGCCTTCGGACATAGACAGTACGGCCGACTCGCTCTGACGACATCTGAGCTTCTTGTTAAGTTTTCATACTGCCTCGAACCACCAATTCAGCCGCCAACCAAATAGTCGACCAGTGACCACCAACCTGGTAATAGTCAAATTTCTGACGACTTTGTCTCAGTCTTCAGGTTTTGCCGCAGCTGATGTGACGTCGCCGTTGAAATTGCGAAGACGCCTCGTCGGCGGAGCAACGAGCAGTCGAGTTGATTCGTTCCTCATTAAATTCACACGGCGTCCGCTCGTTAACGTTGTCTATTCCCGTGTGAAATTAGTGCGGAAGCAGGCCAGCCAAGCGCGATGTCCACCGTGATGCTCCAATTCAACAGCTGCTACAGACGGGCGGGAAAAAAAACGCCGAATATACTCGAGAGAATTTCATCGGAGACAAAAAACGGACCGAAAACGACGATCTACAAGATTGTGCATTTTACGCGCGACAGCAGCTGCTACTGTTGTAGCGCGTCTTAGCCATCACAATTCTGTCCGTCTGTCTGTCAGTCTGTCACACGAGTGGATCAGTCAAAATGGTGCAAGCTAGAATCACCAAATTTGTACTGTCGGCTGCTTGGAAGACTCTAGTTTCAGGATTCGTAAAGTTTTCCCATAAATTCGAAGGGGGTCACCCCCAACGAGGGCGCTAAATAAACGGGGTTTGGAAAAATTTGCGATTTTTAGCCAATAAGCCGCTGTATCTCAGAAATTGTGCAAGATAGATCCTAGGTTATTATTAATCACTAATAAAAAGTCCTACACTTGCTTTTGATTGGCACCGAAAACAATGACTTTAGATGACTTTGAACGCAAAAGTAAAAGTTGTTATGGATTTTTTGGCGATTTTTGGCGATTTTTGGCTGCGATACACATTTCAAGAGCGAATTGCGCCGAAATCACTAGAGATAGACCGGCACAGCCTGCATAAAAAACTTTCAGCATTAAACGTAATTTGCACTGGTCTAAGTTTCGTCCCCCTATGTTCAAGGAATTCTTTGTACGAAAACGTCAAACTTGTGTACCCCCTTTAAAATACTCGCATTCGGCCACTCGAACGACAGCAGCCACGCGAGACGGTGGCACCATCTGGCATATGTGATTGCATCGTACCCAATATTAATTGCTAGAATCGGTGAGCTTAGATTTTGTTCGCAACTTCGCAAGGGGCCTTCAAACATGCACTGCTGTTGCGCGTTCTCCTTTGCTTTAGCTAGGTTTTCTTGTTATCATTTCGAACAGCAATTTGTTTTGTGCCGTTTATGCTAGGCTACATTCAAACGTCATGGTTGCTAGTTTAGGCTTAGTCGTTTACTAAACAAACATAACAACAATAGTATCAGTAATAATTTGAATATAGTCAATTAAAATAACAATTTACAGTAATAACAAAAAACAACAACTGCGACAGTAAGAACATATAAAATAAGACACATTTCTGACATCACCGAGGACAAAATAGAAAGACAGCAGAAGAACGCGTACTTGTTTCAGAGACTGTCCGTGACTCTGAAAAATAAAAGTTTGGTCTCATTCACAGTATTACACATTACTGTCCGTACCTTTCAAGACTGTGGGTTTTGTGTTGGTGTCACCGGTGGATCCACAATAATAATAATACTAATAATACTGACTTGGACCTCTCCTGTTCTGTCTCACCATTCATCTCCTACTGACATCGCTACAGTCTGACCTTTCACTGGGGTACCTGGATGACCTCACTCTGGCAGGCCATCAGAGTACTGTAAATACTGATGTCCTGCGCATGCTGGATTATGGAGGAAAGATGAATCTCCAGTTAAATCCTGGAAAGTGTGAAGTTATTTCCCATCCGGATATTGTCATTACTGATCCATATCTGAGCTCATTTGTATCTGTTTGTGTGGCTGACACTACCCTTCTTAGCGCCCCTCTGTTTCACGGGTCCGTGTTTGATGACACTTGGTCAGATCGTTGTGCGGAGTTGATCCGAGCAGTTCGCAGGTTGTCATTGCTCAACGCCCAGGATGCGCTGCTGCTGCTACGGGTATCATTCAGCGCACCGAGGGTTCAGCATTTGTTGAGATGCTTTCCATCCGTTGAGTTCGGTCTCGCAACTGGCAGACTCGTATGTTCACCTGTCATCCCAGTCTGCTGGTGGAGGGGCCAAGACTGCGGCGAGCAGGAAAACTTCCAAGAAGAAGAAAAAGAAAAAAATTATTTGGCTCAAACAGAAATACAACTAATTGATAACATAATACAACTGAGCCAGGTTGCCAGAAAACCATACTGGTCAACTATGCTGACCACCTACGTACGCCGATCTGTCAGCCACTCACTTCTTCCGGCCACTGGCGTTTGAAACCCACGGCACAACCCACTCATCAGCAACAGCCTTTTTGAATGCTGTCGGTGGTCGGTCAACCACAGTCATGGGAGACCCACGCGACACGACTTTTCTTTGGCAGCGCATTTCTGTTCTACTACAGCGATTTAACGCTATTCTGATCAGCGAGACCTTTGTCGAGGCCGGCGATGCGCCAGACCTCTAGTCACTCTGACACTTTGTTTTTAACCTTTTTTTGTTTTTAACCCCCGGGAACCTTTACTACCGTGGGTATAAAAATACTACTAATAATAATCATTTTCGTCATATTCGTCGTTTTCACTGTAAGCGCAAAAAGCAAGCCGTCCAATTCTTCATCTTCAACGGAGCAATGTGTGTATGACCAACTACGATCATCGACCATTGACGAAGCTTTAGGCGTCTTGTTAACGATTTTCAATTTGGCGCCTACTAAGTACTAACGAAATGAGTTGCCTGTCGGCATCCGAGATTATGACGTGGGCTGCAATTTGTAGATGTACGCTGACATCGCTGATAGTCGGACTAAATACCGACGCCCGTGGACAGCACATTTTATAGCGCGAGTGAGTGAGTGAGTGAGTACGGTTTAACGTCCCGCCCGACACAGTATAAGGTCATTTCGGTGACGGCCTTTTCGGGCAATGCGCAGGAAAGGCATTTCTATAACGCCATACGTCGCGAGCGATTCAGAAAGGCATGCACTGCATATAGTGCCTGTGATTATAGGCCGAGTGTTAACCTATACGCTCTAGGCAACGCCATTAGTTCGGTCTTCATTAAGCAATGCACTTAGAGCAAAGCGCGCCACTGCCGCAGTAGGTTCTCTGTCCGTCTGTCTGCCCGTGTGTCTGTAACGTTGACATATCGTGGCCATATAGGGTTGGTTATAGCGTACAAAACAATTGCCCGAGTACTTAGCCTGTATTTACTTAGTACTTACTTATTATTCGCTTGTCGACGCCCCAATATCGGCGACCTATTACCAAATTTCGGCTATTATTAGTGTGAGTGGCTGTCCAAAGGGAAAAAAAACTTGCAATACATCTAAAAGGAAACAACGTGAGACGTAGGCGTAAGTTAATATTAACTGAGTGAGTAAGAAGCTGGTAAAGCTATAACCGCGCTTTCAACTGTTACTGAAATTCACGACCTTCGATGAACTTGAACGACCATTACAATTTACACATTGTACAGCACAGCGGCGTGATAGATTAAAACAGTTGCGGCCAGGAAGTTGCAAGTTTTCGACAAACAGCCTTTTCTTTTGCCACAACGCCACTATTGCTGCAGATGGCATGCATCTTGTTTTATTATATATGTGCATGTCGACCTCTCTACGCTTCCGCAAGTCCGCATATCTCACACATAGGAAAACATCAATATTTATCTGCGGTACAGAACGCGGTGACCGGCACTCGAGTGGACACACGACAACCAGCAATTTCCGCCTCCACAATTACTCCATCAATCTTATGTTAACGTCGCCGCGACACGTCGTCAGGTTTTGACATGACGTCTCACAATGCGTATAAAATATGCAAACCGAGCGATCCAGGTAGAAGTATAGCCTATACCAACTGATTTCTGTCCTATGCTGTAGGTAAACAATAAAGTCTGCGCGTTTTATGCACCACCGCATAGTCTTGTTAATTCCACCAGATCGCGAGACGTTTCGTTTGTTCCTGCTTGGTTCATTGTGGCAAAAATTGGCTAAACCCAATCCATACGCATGCAGAAAAAAAACAGCGCCCATATACTACGAAACCTACAACTACGAAACTATACTACATCTATCGTTACTGCTGCTGCTGCCTCTGACGATGCTACGTTGATGTTGATGAAAAATGCGGCACGCGTAATTGGATAGATACTCTGTTACGGTTTTCATTTGACACGGCTATACAGAGCGTGCCGACGGGCGCAATCTCAACACTGCGACAAAACCGTCCGACGTCATTACGTTGAAATAATGAGAATAGGCTACTGCTGGCGAGACAGCGCAGCGCAAGCTAAAAAAACAACAACTAGGCAAAACACTCTTCGTGTTAGCTACAAGTATAGCCTAAGTCTGTGGCGTAACGTCTCATACAGTACGTGTATGTATTTGTGGGCGGAATCGCTCTTGCAGCGCAAGCGATTCCGCCTCCTGCTACACATTTCTCCAAAAACGTCGTCTGTCACATTAGTGTACCTTGCTTGAACCAGTCAACGGATTTATGTGCCATTTGACTTATGAGGTCCAATGACACGTTGTGTTAGACGTAAGGGTCTCTGAACTCCCAGGAAAAAAATTTGAGAGTTCAACACGCAGTCAAAACTTGCAATTGCTTCCGGCGTACCAAAAAACAAATGACAGCAGTGGCGGCATCGATCAGCGATTTCGCCTTTACCAAATTACTTTCGTTTTTGTTTTTACTATTAGGTCTATCATTGTTGCGGTGCTTCAGTTTCACTGTAACACGTTGATTAGTATATCAGCGGTCCTAATAGCACAGCCTATACTGTTTGTTACACGAAACTCGCCTTTTTCGTTTTTAGTGGTGGTTGTAAGCATAGGCCTATTGTTAATTAATGCATATGCTGATAGGGCGATTACACAATCCAGCAAACGTCCAGCAAACGTCCAGGATTAGCACGTGTATTTTGAATACATTTGCTGGAAGTTTGCTGGACGTTTGCTGGATCGTGTAAACATCCCATTAAGTAACGTTACGGTGCAGAGTGCACACAGGTTGCAGAAAAGCGCCGAATAGAATTATGTAGACACGAATAGGTATGGTAAGGCTTAATTGAATTGTGGCAGTCATAAATAACTAAGTAACAAATCACCGCTGTCAAACTGACTGGAAATATAATTATACTCTGCCGGTCGTTGGAAATCAGTAATTGCCTTGTCTGAGAGTCAGATGTTAGGTATTACGATGCAGAAGCAGGCCTTTTTCGGAATGAACAGCAAAAAACGGTGCTGCCTATCCATGTCAGTGTTTCAGGCTCGACATTTATTGTTCACGTGAGGATTGTTTACCGAACTCTTGGATAGAAACTAGTTTAGACGAACAAACGTGCAGAGGGATAGGAGTTTGGGGCCTCCAGGCACACACTGCGACATAGGCCTAATCATCATCGTCGTTCCACGGGGCCGTTTGCAACAACTCGCCGCGAGGATTGGTCTTCACTCGTAAGCTAAACGTACCGTGCAGAATGTTCGAATAGGCCTTGTTCTCCGCGAACCAAGATCAGGCGCCACGAAGACGTTGCTGCTGTGTCTTTGGGACGAAACGGTTGCTATTTTTTACGGTCCACTCTAAAGCACAACCTTTTACGTTTCATTTATTGTAGTGACAGCCTGTTCTTTGCCTTGTATAGCATGGGGAAATCACCGCTCGGCTTTCAATCGTCGGAAATATTTAAATAGTCTATGTTCGTTGTATCTGTTTTCGTAACAATCTGCGGAGCTGTTACAAAGTTATCGAAAATTATCGAAAACTACAAAGGTCGATAGATAAACTGATCAATTTCGTCATCTGTCGGTTCGATTAACTTTTCTAACTAATTAACATTTCATCGATTCAGTAGTTCTTTGACTCATTCTTTCAACTTAAGTCGATTTTCACATGACGCTGTGTAAAACTAGAAAATAAAAAACGTCCATAAACTCAATTCTCGTCAACAAGGAACGTATCTTTTCATCTTTCGATAGGCTTGGTCGGAATCTATAAGTTTCTTGAAATGGCGCTAAAACGTTACAAATTGAAACTAGAAATATGGGGCAGAGCCCAACGTGAGGCCGCCGGCGCCGTAAGTCCGATTGGGGGACAGTTAAGGGGTTGAAATTTCGTTCGCAGCAAAGTCACGTGGCCCGAACGCAACTGCATTATCATATATAGCCTACATGTTAAAGCGCAATGTTAAACTTGGGTGGTTCGTAATGAGACAACACAACTTTATTGTTTGTGAACCCAAGTTTACCAATGTTTCTGCGTTCAACGTGGAATCGATCGTAGTTGCAAATGCCGTTTTCCGTTTATCGATATCTCTATCCATTCTCGAGATATATGCGATCTAAGTCTAAAGTTGTCGAAAACACGCGAACTGTCGATGTGGGGTAGGTCGAAATAAGCAAACACAACTTTGTGTTTAGTGAATTCAAGTCCTCCATTTCTTGCATTTAACGTGAAATAGATAGTAGTTGAAATGCCGTTAGCCGCTTGTCGATATCTTGCTTCGTTCCAGAAATATTGGTGCTTAACATCGAAAGTTGTCCGAAAACGTGCGCAGGGTAGATTTTGGGTATGTCGAAATGAGCAAACACAACTTCGTGGTTAGTGGACCAAAGTTCGTCTAATTTTTCGTTCAACGCAGAAGAGACAGTGGGTTATAACGCCGTTTATTGCTTGTCGACATCTTCATCCGTTCCAGAGATATCGGCACTCAAACTTAAAAGGTCTCCTAAATCGCGCCGAATTTTGAACGTTTTTTGCCCTCCCAATTTTTAAGCGGGCGGTGCCCCCAAAAGTTGTACATGAATGAACGCCTCCATCTAGCGGCACATCAACTGGCAAAGTTTCGTGGAGCTATTCCCTTTAGCTCCAAAGTTATGGTGGCTCATACGCTACATTTTAAGCCAATTTTGACACCCCTTTTGCAAAAAAAATTGTTGGGGGAACTCCCATTCCCTGTGGAGTACGGGCTAGCAAGACTTGGCGCGTGTAAAAAGTTTGGAGCGCAGCACCCCCTAGGGGCCGAAATATGGTCTTCCAAATAAGTCGATTTGGTGGGTAAACATTAGCCGCGAGAACGCTGTGGAAAGTGGACCAAAGTTCACCGGACTTTTTCCGTCTAACGCGGTAAGAAACGCTGTCGATAATTTAGTTTTCCTTTTTTGAATATCTCTATCCGTTCCGAAGATATTCGCGTTCCAAGTGAGAAGTGGTCCGAAATCGCGCTAAATTTAGCATGTTTTTGGCCCCAAAATTTTTTGGGGGCAAACCACCAAATTGTTGGACCGAAATTATAAAATCGAACATACTTTCTGCCATGTGGAAAAATTTCGCTGCGATCGGCAGACGGACCTCGGAGATCTGGTGGCGAAAAAAATAAATAATAGGCCTAATAAGAACTGTTGCACAACATAAGGCCTTCCCGAACTATCGTTCCGGGCGGCCTAACTAGAGAACGGTAATGTGAACGTCAAACGTGAACGTTAAGCTTGTTTATTTGTTCGTCTGAGGCACCATGGATAGCTTTTATTCGTCTACCGTTCAGCAGGAAACTCGTAGGCTTATCTATAGTCCTGGTCGGAAGTGTGAGCTCTGTCGTTAGGCTACTACATATGCGTGTGGCGACGCGACACTGTGGCGTACATGTAGGTATGCCGGTCTCTTGTTACTCGTTGCTTTCAAGCTGTCGTCAATTACGTGACGCCACCGGTGACAATAGTCTCTCTTATCTGAGCTGTAGCAGAAGATTGCAGATTTAATTAGCACTGGATCGTGGTTGAAATCGAAGCTTTACAGATGCAGGAAACGACCTGAATGCACGATCACATCGTGGAATCGCATCAGAATCGGATGGTCGGAAAACATCTCGGGATTCGGATAGGCTGGAGGCACATTGTACTAAAAACTTAGTCTCATAAATTAGGCCTGTTATTATACTGTATGTATGTAAAAAAACTTACCAGTTTACAACTGTGTGTAAGAACGATGTGATGATATCTGTCCTCTAAAACAGCAAAAAATCATTTGCGTAACCTTAGATGGGGCTATGCATATGGCGTCCTTACAAGCTGACTTTAGTTGGTAATCACTAACATAGTCTAAAGCCTTTTTTATTTGATGTTATTTGTCGTATTAGGCCTACTTGCTCAATGGTTACCGATTTGGCCGAACTGCCCAAAATGTGCACTGTAAAACAACAGCTAAGTATAAATGCGATTGGCAGCATTCGATAGTTCATCCCCATAATCCTCCTACAAACGCAAAAATCTTGCAGAAATTTCTTACACAAGGCGAGCCATAGCCAATTTTGTCTCAAATTTCGTTGCCATGGCAATGGGGGTCGGTCGGGAAAAAATGCAATTGTCAGCATTCGATGGCCCATTCCCGAAAACCCCCCCATTGGCGCAAAAATCTCGCAAAAAAATCTTTTACACAAGCCGAGTAATAGCCAATTTTCAAACTTTTGTCCCAAATTTCGTTGCCATGGCAACAGGGGTCAACCAGGGGTAAATATAAATGTCACCGTTAATTAGGCCGTCCCCGAAAACCATATACTAGAACCAAAAATTACGTCTTCATTTAGCACACAACCGAAGTTATAACAGTTTAAAGAATTTTTACATTTTCCCCATAGGCGCCATTGTAATTTTTTTGGAATTTTTCGAATAAATAAATAAAAAATAAAATTTTTAATTTTTTAACAATAAAAACACTTTCTTAAGCGGAGCCGCGTCATTTGACATATTAAGCGTATAGAAAATCGTACACTGGCTCTCGATTGGCGCTGAATTAAATGACCTTGAATAACCTTGAACGGCAAAATAGGGAGTTTTATGGATTTTTTTGCGATTTCGGGCTGCGACACAAGTCTATATCATTCACAGGGTGGCGCCACGCTACCATCGTTATGCGTTCCAGATGGAGGATTTAGTATTTGTATATTAACTTAGCGTGAACACAAAATTTTCAGCTAAACTATTGAACCGGAACTGCTATAGGCTTTCGCGCGTCTCGTGAGCATTAGCTCAAATTTCTTGTTAGCTTACAATAAGCCTTGCCTGGTATTGTAATATGCCTAAATGGCATATTACAATACCAGTACATGTATATCATTACTGCATTAAAATTATTCGGTATAATATCGTTTGTTTTTGTGTACAAACATCAAAAATATATCTGGAACTATGCAACATTTGATTTTCGCATAAAAAATAGTTTTGAAAAATTTAGAATATATATATTTTTGCGTATAAATTATAGTGATTTTACTGATTTTTCGAAAATTTATGTTTTACATGGTAGTGCAGCGACAGGCGACACAATTTTAGCGTTGTGAGATATTAAATCACTGCCTTATCACTAATTGTCCGAAGAATATACAAGTCAAAAAATTTTGAAATCGGTTAATTTTTTGGCGAAAATATAGACTGTGACAATGTGGGACGTTTTTGGGACACAGAGTCCTTGGTATATAGCCTACGACCTGTTCTGAAGTACGTTAGTCCAGTATATGACACTCAAGCTTGACAGTTGCTCAAAGTAAAGCACTTGAGTCACTACAGAAGCGAATCGTGCGAACTGTAGGCCTATTGTCCTATTTCCCTAGCTCTGCTATAACGAATCATTCACTGTTCATCGCTAAAGCCGATATGCTAGAAAGCCGCGGCCCCGAGAAATGCTCGCGCGCCAATTTTTTACGCGCAACATTCTTAAATGAATGATCTTACATTCACTACTTTGTGCCGGAGAACACCGTCGTAATTAAGTCATCAATCGACCAAGTTATGCGGCACGAACTAAAAAGTTTTAAACATCACTTATTGTCACTTCTGTCAGAACATTGTTTTCGTTGATTTTTGTTGATTCTGCTTATTTTTCATTGTCATAATCCAGTCTTTTCGCTGCAGCACGTTGCTAAACGTTGACTTGCTGTCGCTGGAGCGTGTATCAATACAGGTTATTATTATTATTAAAAATAATAATAACTTAGTTACTGTCTGCAGTGTTTCCCATCGCCGTGATTTGCGATCATAATGTTTTGCACCGTACGCTCCGACCCCAGAATCAATTATAGTAGACCGATAACGAGCATGTTGCACGCATATTATGCTTATCCTTCTTGCCTCGTGACAAGTAAATCGCATTTACTGGCACGGCATAGAAACGGTTGCGGCGTAAGAAAATAATGACCGCAGCATCGTCCATTTTGCTTACGGATCGTACAAGACAACTTTCAGTGTCGCGTGCAATATTGCAAGTCGCTCGTAAACTCAAAATCAATCACGTTGTTCGTTTTAACGGATCATAAGTTACAGTCCAGAAACTTACACGAGCTAGTTGCTGTCTTTGTTTATGTGCTAAATTCATCTTAGTTACGCCCACCTTACTGCGGTTCTTATTATATATACACGAGCGAACGACGTGATTCAGTTTCATTAAACGAGACGGTCGGTCAGTCGCCTTGGCCAAGCACCAATTTTTTTGCAATTTTGTAAAGCATTTGCTGGTCTTACAGAATGCACTTCTCGTATAGTGTATTAATGATGGTCAACTGCGTATTATGCAGTGTAGATCGTGTTGAAATCTATGTTAAATACGCAGTGCCTTTTACACGGCTACAAAGTCTTGATCGGCGTCCACTCGTCTTTGCCGGCTCGGTGATCAAAGTTCAAAATCCTCCTCCTAATGGATTCATTCAGTTTTGTGCATATAACGTCGTGATTTTTTCAAAGAACGCACCGCTATTAACGCTAAAGCCTTTAAACGGTAATGGCTTATACTGTAGTAATTGCACTCTGAACGACGCTATTTAGGGCAGCGGCGAAAGCCAGAAACTGGTCGGGTACCCCTCCCCACGGTAGAACAAGTTGTAACCACATTTTTATTGAAGGCACAGAAAAGGATGTTGTGAAATTTTATTTTGGTGGCAGCTATATTTTACAATGCGTTTTTCATGTCAAACCCTAGCGTCCGCTAAGGCAAAATGTCCAATGCATACGTGCTTGGTATAGCGGTCCTATAGAGTTATACCCCGATGACATATGTCATAAC
>Ga0056128_1007625_pt1 | contig 13649 bp, 6 predicted proteins | sample WorMetLIZISLAND2_FD_71113 | JGI IMG/M metagenome (GOLD analysis project Ga0056128, IMG submission 71113) | Marine gutless worms symbiont microbial communities from Max Planck institute for Marine Microbiology, Germany - Olavius geniculatus... ... | reverse complement strand
GCGACACGCTTGAGTGAGCATCATTGTTTAAATGACCAAAATTTGACGACAAAGTACTGCAAATTGCGACCAGAACACTTGAAACGGTCTGCAGGAACCGGTAGAAGAACAAACAAGCTTCCAGATGATATAAAAATTACACTTTATAATCAAAGACAACGGCGATAAAATCACAATTATAGCAGAGGTAAAAACCAACACTGCTGCCACAGTCGGCGCATACTTAGAATTATGTAACGGCCGTATTGTGGCATAGGGGAAAACTTTTTGCGAGATTAATTGCTCATGAGTCTTAAACTCGGGCATGCAAAATTTCAGCCATCACTTTGATGGGAAAATTTTCAAATTGGGGGTTTAATGAAGGGGTGTAGCAAAAATGTGCGTTTTCCAACGAAATGCTGGCTATATCTTGGAAATGGTGAGAGATACGACCTGGGTTACTGTTAATGACTAATAGGAAGTGGCATATACGCCGTCAGACTAAATGGAAATCATTAACCTTAGATAACCTTGAAGGCCGTTACGCGCTATTGTGGCTAAACGGTGCATGATAGGGCCTAGGTTTGCCCCCTGTCCTCCAATAGACAGCATTATCACATTGATGAATGTTTGGAGGATAACAGGGAAGATTATTAGAACAACCATTATGTTAATTACATAGGCACGCGTATAATGGAGTGCTCACAATTTTAGGTTAACGTCATTTTTGTGTTTTATGTTTCCGTAAAGGTTAAACTTTCTGTTTATTGTAAAGTTTAAACTTACTGTTCCATTATTATGTGTTTGTGTGCATTCTGCCTGAAAAGGCCATCCCCGAAATGACCTACTGTGTTGGGTGGGACGTTAAACCCTACTCACTCACCCCCCAGGTTTCTATTGATCACTAATAGGAAGTTGCAAGTTGGCTTTTGAATGACTTGAAAATCATTCAGTTTTGATGACCTTGAAGGTCAGTACTGCAACAGGAAATGTACACATGTATAGGCTGTAATAGAAGATCGAAACAACTGCAGAGTTTTAAACAGTGACTTAAGGCACACACAGAACAACTGAACTGAACTGAACTGACATGGTTTAGTTTTTGATGCGCTACGCTCTACGGCGTTTATGGCATCGTTGTCGTCTGTCGTCCGTAAGTAACGAATGTACCCTGGATAACGGGTAAGTGACGTAGGTCTTGGGGGAACACTTTTCACACGAATTATTAGCCCTTTGTCGAGGCTCGTTGCGTGCAAAATTTGGGCGATGTAGTGCAAGAAGATTTTCAAATTTGGGGTCGAATGGATTGGCGGGGGTAAGAAAAAGGTGCATTTTCAACCGAAAACTGGCTATATCTCAGAAACGGTGAGAGATGCGACCAAGGTTACTATTAATCACTAATAGGAAGTGACGTACGCTCTTTCAGATGATATGAAAATCATCGATTTTAAATGACCTTTAAACTCAGTACTGCAACAGGAACTGTATAGGCTGTAGCAAGTCTTCCCTGGCGACAGCTGGGCTTTTTGTTGACGAACTGAGCAGTGGGCAAACACCATCAAGCAGCAATGCATCAGGCACTGTCTAACGGCGTTGATGTCCTGTGTGAGCGTTAACCAATGACCAGTGGTATAGCCTTGCTCGCCCATCAGTTCGTTAAGAACTAAACCGTGTCAGTTCAGTTCAGTTACGTCGCTCTGTACACGCCTTTAGTCTAAGCAAGTGAACGCAAATAGGCCTACTGATTATTCTCGCATTTTTTCCACTATGTGACTTGTCTTTTTTGTATTTTTTTGCAGCACGGTGTTATGGAAACGCGTTTTTATCGCAGGTGTAGTTGCCAGAAGTACTTACGATTTCGATTTTCTAATCACAGGTGTTGTGCTCTAACTTCGTTTATTTTTATTTATAATAATAATAATTATTTCGTTTACTTACTTGATGTTTACGTTTTCAGTAACGCGGAAGTAAGATGATAAACAAACGTGTGGTCGGAGATAAAATGTTTTAGAACAGTGATGTATGGAAGATACGCAGTTGATTGTTTTCAGTTTTATACATGACAGCATCAGTCTGCGCCGGAGACAGCATGATGACAGCGGATACGCATTATGCCGATTCATTCTGGGTATGTTGGACTTGTCGGTGTGATGCCCCAGTCCTGGGGCCCTGCCGACTAACTATCCAGATCCAGATCCAGAGAGTCGGCAATCAGAGATGTGTGGACGCGTTCGCGGACGGGATTTTGCAACAACAATACTACAAAATTCCCGTAGCATTTGCAGTTTTTTGCACATGCCTCATTGTTAAAGGTTGTCTTTGCGTTCCAGTATATTTCGTTGCCGACAGTGCGGAGGCGGACATGGACGCGGACCCAAAATTTCAGCATCCGCCCATTTCTGTTGGCAATATCATGTTGCAGTTTAGCCAGGTGGCACTAAATACAAAGAACTACCCAAAACGTTTTCAGTAGTTTTCGGTACCGAAAACCTAACCATAAACCATTAACTTAACCCCAACTGAAAACTGCCTAAAACAAGTTGGTTGTTATCGGTAGTTTTCTGTTGTTTTCGGTATTTCATGTGACCGGTTTAGACTCTGAAATTTATCAGCTATATACAAGCAATGTACATCTAATAAAAATAGGGTTATGGTGTGATACCCTAGCCCTGTCCTCTTACCCTAACCCTAGGACTATAGACTGCTTTTATCTGAGATGGCTAGAAGTTATGAGATTGTGCATATGGATAGTATAGCTTATGATTACGGGAGGCTAAACTGCAACATTACCCCATTTCTTATAGGTAAGTAAGCTATGTTGAATACACAATATTTATAGGCATTGTCTCAAAGTGAGTGATGATATCTGCCATTTTTGCTGCTTGATATACATAGAGTAGCATAGTACAGGCTGCCTTTATAATACTTCTTGTAGCAGAGGCTCTGTCAAACTTGAAGGAGGATGGAGCTGAGAGGCAAAAACCTGTAGGCTGTTTTAGCATTCTGTTATTGAGCTTTAGACTTACCACCAGCTGACACCTAGTTGTAGTTTTACTTTTCACAGCATTTTGTTCCGTTTCCACTATTAATGTATTGTTTCTAGCTAGCTGTCTTTAGAGTGGTAGTTTTGTATGTGGATGTGCAGGGTACGGAATTTTGTGACACAGGCGGGTTTGACACGTTAGTTAAACACATGCAAGATGGTCGCAAATCATGTCGCAGTTATCTGGACTTTATTCGCCAAAGGTTTGCTGGGCTGTTTTTACCGTTTTTAGGTCTACTCGATGTCGTCTTATTGACATACACTGTCTACCATAAAAAGTGTGCCACTTTACTTTGCCAGTTCTTGACCGATTTTTAAATTTTTTTGACTGGCACACTCTGCGGACAATTTGCAATGTAATTATTATATATTTCACCATACTGTAAATGCATTTCTACACTACCTTGTGATATATAAATGTTAGCAAAAACTAACAATAATAACAAAAAATTAGGTTAATGAAAAAACACTTCAGACCAACATTGCGATAAATGATCTGTACGACACTAGCCTGTGTTAGACCCACACTGTCTAGTGACAAACTGACCTTCACTGCAATGTTGGTCTGAAGTGTTTTTTTAATTTTACCAAAATGTTTGTTTGTTATTAGCGTTATGTATGCATATTTCATTGATATTTCACAAGGTAGTGTAGAAATGCATTTACTGTGTAGTGTGATATGTAATAATTGTGTTATTGCAAATTGTCTGATGAATGTGCCAGTGAAAGAGTTTTGAAAATCGATGTGCAATTTGGATTTGCAGAGCACATATTGAAGACGAGTATGCACGAAGTATTGAGAAGCTAAACAAGACTGTTGAATTTTCTTCCGAGATTGGGTTAGTAAGCAAACACGTTATTATTAGTTGCTGCTTGTATTAGTGATAAGTAGAACAACTTTGCATACTCTTTGTTGCATTTTGTTCATATTCTGCTGAAGGTCTGATACGGAGTAAAACCACAGGACTGTGCGGAAGACAGAAAACGTTTTTTAAATTGTTCTGTCTAATATTTGATGCAAGCATGCCCAAAACATTTTTAGCACGATTGAGCATTGAGCATAGCTTGAAGATAGTGATCATAGGATAGATGATTATATGTAAAATAAAACATTATAGATTATAGATTTTTTAACATGGCCACCTACCAATTTTTAGCATTGAAAATGTTCAAGTTGAAAATGCTATTTAATATTCAAAAACTGGTTACCAAGTGACTGCTAATGATGCCACAGTAACTTTTTGATAAACAGTAATTCATTTTGTTTATAAATCATCACCAAATTATCGCTCTTTTACCACGAGCTTTAAACAAAGCCAAAAACAATTGCCAAACTCAAGGAAGTGCTTCAGGTTGTCTTGGGCAACCTGCCACAGGTACCAATGAACAAAGTTGTTAAAAAATTTTCAAAGCGACTTAAGGCTTATGTTGAACACTTTGAACATTTGCAGTGACAGTGAAATTCAGGTACTTAATATGATCATTAGTTAACTGGGTTGTTTCAACGATGTTTATTGAATTGGTGCTGTAGCTTAAACATTTTTAATACTGAAAAATCAGTGGGCGGAAAGTCTGTAACTTCATCGTTTTTCAACAGAATCACATTTCACTTGGCAGTTGTATTGTAAGTTCCAAAAATACACATGTAGGTTTCAAAAATAGAGAGAGGGTAAGTTTCAGAATCAAGCCACCGACTACAATATGTAGAACATTTTAGGTAATAAATCCTTAAAACTTCCAATTAGAATTCCAAATGGAATACAGCGAAAAACTATAGGAGGCTACTTTTTTGCCGCACCCTATATTTGGTTGTTGCGGCTGTTGCTAGGACATTGCGTGCAAGTGCTGATGAGCTGAAGACGGCAACTGAAAAGATGTGTCAGGAACACTTAGCAGCGGGCAAAGAGCTCGGAGAACATGTGCAGTCTTTTGCAGATTTCATGGAAGTGCAGAAGAAAAACCGCACAAAGGTGTTTAATATGTTCTGCTGTGATTGCTTTTGCCACCTGTTTTTTCACATGTGTTCATTTAGTTTTAACTTAAATAAAACAGCTGCAATTTTTTATGCACAAAAGCAGCTACTGCTTTCAGCGCATCTTAGCCAACGCAATTCTGTCTGTCCATCTGTCTGTTTGTCTATCTGTTTGTCACACAGTTGGATCAATCAAAAACAGTGCAAGATAGGATCACCAAATCTTCACCATTGGCTGCCTGGAAGACTCTAGTTTCAGGAACCATGGCGCCATGGAACTATCGTTATGCAATTTAGATAGAGAATTTGGTATTTGTATATTAACTTAGCGTGAACACCCCAATTTTTAGCTAAACTACTGAATCGGAACTGCTATATGCTTTCGCGCGTCTCGTGAGCATTAGCTCAAATTTTTTGTTTTAGTTTGTGTTCTCATTTTAAGTTTTGGCAGAATAAAACTGTTGAAGGTGTATGAATGATTTTGATGTCATTCTGTTGTACTTATTGAATGAGATATTGTATGTCTGTCAGGTAGAAGATGTGCTGAAGAAAACAATTTCCAGCAAACAACAAGCTTACACCAAAGCTATTGATGTAATTATTCTTTTTCTGTATTTTTTTCCGTAAGATTATCAGTAGAAAGTGACATACTGTGTAGGTGTGTCAAAAAATATTCTCATGCTTTTTTGAGTTCGTAATCAGCACAAGAATTGCAACTTAACATGACTGCATTGATGCTGATTAGTTTCTGATGATTATCATCTCAGCATTAGTTTTTTTGTCATAGCATTATACGACTCATTCACAGGCTGATTTCAATGACTTTTGTGTATTATGAAAAGCTGCACTAACTTCAGAAACATGTATTTGTGGCTTAGGCCTGAAAATTTGGAACAGCCTTTCAGTGAGTGAGTAGGGTTTAACGTCCCACTTGACACAGTATAGATCATTTTGGGGATGGCCTTTCCAGGCAAAATGCACATATATACACACAATAATAAAACAGTAAGTTTAACCTTTACAGAAAACTTGAATATGAAACACAAACCACAGAAACAACATAAGCCTAACATTGTAAGAACTTGCCATTATAATTTTGCTATGTAAGACTAATGGCAGTTCTAATAATCTTTCCTGTTATCTTTCAGATAGTCATCAGTCTCGCAATGCTGTCTGTTGGAGGACAGGGAGTTCAGTTTATTTGAGTCAAGCACTAACTGGCATTGACTTTCAATAGTTCAAGTGTTTTCTAAAGACAAATCTGTTTGGTTGTTGAGACTGTTGAACCTAGGTGAGATAGAGACTTCTGGTTTTCACCATATGATAGCTTGGAGTCTCTAGTATTTTGTGATAGAATTTGATGCCACAGGGTTAAGAGGGATCTCACGAACGAGGGGGCGAAAGAGGGGCACCCCACCTTAAAGAAGACGTTTTTACCAGTATTGGCTCATCTAGCGTGAAAATGGTTGCAGATAGGCACAGACATGCTGCTTAACATAACAAGCACTCACGATGAGCTTCTTAGGAATGTCAACACTGATGACCTTGAATGCCCTTGAACCCCTAAAATAAGGGGTTTTAGTAAATTTTTCACGATTTCGGTCTGCGATGCACATTTTAAGAGTTAATTGCGCTGAAATGGCTGGAGATAGACCAAGACAACCTAAAAATCAAATTTTTGCCATTAAATATAGATTATAGCAGTCCAAGTCCCGACCCCCTACGTTCAAAAATGTCTGCGCAAGCGGGTGTCAAAGAGGGGTACCCCCTAAAAGGTGGTTATTTTTCTGTTATTGACTTGTCTAATGTGAAAACGGTTGCAGATAGGCACAAACATGTTGTTTATCATAACAAGCACTAATGACGTGCTTTTTAACTCTACTAACAACGATGACCTTGAATGACTTTGAACCCCTAAAACAAGGGTTTTAGTGATTTTTTGCAATGTTTGCTGCAAAAGAGTGAATTGTGATGAAACTGGTGGAGATAGACCAAACGACTTTGAGTTTAGCATCGGTTTGAGTTTACCTGCAAACAGGAACTGCTGCAGGCTCTTGCACGTTTCATGAGCTTTAGCTCAGATTTCTGGTTCTGTTTCTCAGTCTTGCTCCTACTGGTTCCTACTGATTCTTTCTGAGACTTTGGTGCTTTATAAATCATTTACTTACTTACTTACTTTACTTACTATCTGTCTGTGTCATCCTATCTCTCTCTCTGTGGTCGTGTGACAGGCAAAGCGGAAGTACTATGAGCGGTCGCAGCAGTCAGACACGTGGGACATGACTCTGAAAGATGCTCTTCCCGTGAAGAGCATGTACACGCCACGGAAATGGGAAAATGTGCGTTGATATCATCGTCTTACTATTCACTTTTGTATTGTCGTTGTCTCTTCTATTTATTGTTTGCATTTGTTTTTATTTGTTAAAGGTGATGCATAGCTTCTCATAGGAAACCATCGCAGAGCTACGGAGTATCATCTGCCATATGGGATCACACAATTTTACCTGCCACCTGACACGGGTGAACATTCCCTGCCTTAACCCCAGGCATTAACCCCAATTTACCAACCCCAGAAGGATGGCAGGCTGAGTTTACCTTGGTGACGGCATATATTGATTACCTACCTGGATTGTATACCTGTCCGCACACAGTCACCCATCCAAGTAGTAACCATTTGGTAATGACCTTTGACCTCACATCGTAAGTCCTATACCGTACCATTATCCTACCAAGCCACCTTGTTGTTTATAAAGAGAAAGTTTTGGCTCATCACAATAGGATGCTCAGTTATACCCCGTTTACACAATGAAGCTGGCTCGACGAGCTGGCTCTAGTTAGCTGAACAAGCCAGCTCGATGTTTGCTTGATCGTGTAGACGGAGTGTTAAGGGACCATTGGACTGTGAAATGCTAGGGCTTCTGTCGAGTCTTGCTTTATCTGGCAGGCAAATGGCATTAAAATGGAGTGTGTTTTGTATTTTGTGCTGTTTGGTTTTTTCTACAAAATGCGTTTGTGTCTTAGCTGTTTCCGGATGAATATTTGTTCTTTGAATTTCACATTTCATATCACAATGGCATTTTTTTGTCAGAGACCACTGTTTGTTAAAGATAGAGAATCAAAACTGTTGTTTTATGATAGAACTTAAGGGTGCTATGCAGTATGTCAAGTACATCACTCTCATTATTTATTTTAATAGCTTCTAGTGTATGTACTTTGAAAATTGTGTATCGTGTTTAGTGAACACTGTGTACTATATTGATGTACTGTACCTAATACATTTATTCTAATTTTTTTACTCATCACAAAATTATCTGCAATCATTGTTTATATTTGACAACTTTCATGGATATAACAATATGTACAGTAACTGTTGCAGTGTTTCCATGAACACTGTGTGTTCTAAGAAGCAGACAATATTTAGATTAGAATTATTGAGTGTGGCTAGCGACAAATTTTGAAACTTTGTAGATGGTTAAGGAAGCCAACAAGGCAAAGAAAGCTGCTTCGGATGCAGGTAAAAATAGTAATGATGAAAACAGTAAGGATAACGGCTGGTATTATTGATGTTTTCAGCTGAGTACTAGATGGTACTAAGCATCTGCAGTGCTGTGGAAAGTGAAATTCCGTATAGTGACAGTGAATTTTTTACTGAAGTTCAGCAAGATGCATAAATTAAAATGAAAACTACGATATTTGATACAGAATGTAACCAGATTTTTATGGTTCCAGAGGTAATCCAAAAAGAAACAAATATGGAAATAAAGGGATGCTTGGAGCCGGATGTTTTGCACTTTGCTTAAAACTAATATGTAGAAAAAGCTATAAAATTATTTTAATACATTGAAAATTAGTGTAAATTTGTATTTTTGTATTTTGAGCTACAAAAACTTTTATTTAAAAATGTTTTATTTTACATGGATTTTCGTAAAAAATAATGGAAAATGCATTCCATTTTTGAAAAGTGTGGATTCCCCACATACCTGCCCCAGTGCCCAATTACAGTCTCTTATCACACCTTTGAGTGCATGTGTATCATTGGTGGCATAGCGTGGCGGTAACATGTTAAGTCGAATCAATAAAGTTATTTTACGGCAAGCCCGGTTAGTACCTGGATGGGCAACTGTCTGCAGGCAGGTATACCATCATGGTACAAAGCCAGCCAGCTAGCTTGACTCAGCCTTTTATCCTCTATGGGGATGGTAAAATGGTTCAGGCTGATACTCGTTGAATGGTGATGATGAGTAACACTGGTACATTAGCTGCCTACAGGCTGAAGTCGATCGGTCTGGTCCAAAGGTTGGCAGCCGCCTGGCGTTCGTGCTGCTCTGGCCAAATGAACCGGGTGAACTCTCGCAGTGGCAGTTCACTGTTACAGTGACAGCACCGTAAACATTGTCATAGGTGTTACTATTACTATCACATAGGTATATGTCAAAGTGGGTATATGTATACTGTTTGCCAGAGAGTCAGTATCGTGATGCGGTGACCACTCTGGACATTGAGCGTGACAAATGGGAACATGAAATGACGCAGTATGGCAAGGTGAGCTTTTAGTGCCGGGGCTGAGACACCTGGGCAGGTACCCAAAAACCAAGTGGGTTTTATTTGGTGAACATGCCTGAAAAACCCACTAAAAACCCACCCAAAAGCTTACCCAAGGTTGATCCAATTTTCGTTTTCTGTTCCTCTAATAAGAAAATATTTCATTACGGTTAAATATTTGAAACATCTCAACCTATGAATTTGCAGTTTGGGGATACTTTGTAAACTGGAAAGCAAGTGAAACATAGTTGAATCGACCGACAGATTTTTCAGCTAAGGTTTAAGTTGGTCTTTTTAAAAAGACCAAAAAACTCTAAATCCAATGAAATCCATTAAGGTGGACTTCTTAAAGAAACTTGGGTTTCTTAACTCTGGTTATTGCACTCTGTATTGTCTGCAAAGTTTCACTTCTGCGTAACTGCATGCATAAAGTGTAAAAAGTACCTAAATAAAGTTCTATCATAACAGTGGTTGCAAAAACACTGCATACAGTATTATCATAGAATCAGACTTTTGCTTTTAAGAACAGCATTAGTTTGTGTAAAACATTGTGCAATGAACAGATTCACTGATAGCTGCAGTATGGAAAATGCTCATATGCTCAATTATTGTTTGGTTGTTTGTTTCGGATTTCAGATTTGATATGCCCTAAATCTGAGTTTTGAGAATTGCTAAAGCAGTATATTTTACATGCTTGATGTTCATTTTGTCATCAAAATAATGGCGTCATAGCATGAAAAATGAAAGTAGTTCTTAGTTATAATTCTTCTCAGTCTTTACTTAGGGCAGCATGCGGCAAAGACCTTGAGCAGTGGTGTCATAATGTGTGGGTGCTCTCGCCTAAATTTTACTATGTTGGCAGATTGTCCTTTTGTTGGGAAATTTTTTTCCAGTTACAAAATTTGCCGCTGGAAATCTGCCTTTAGATTCAGGGCAAAATTAAAATTTTGTTCTCTCGAAAATTTTACAGCTTTTTGTCAGAAAATTTCGACTTCCTGCTGCCCTGTCTTTTTAACCCATGGCACCGCTAACTTCCTTTGGTATAACATGGTTGTCACAACATGCCAAGGACATATCTGTGGCAGGTGTCCCAGTCCTCCAATAGACAGCATTATGAGATTGATGGCTGTCTGGAGGATAACAGGAAAGATTATTAGAACTGCCATTACTTTTTCGTACGCACAATAATAATGGCAAGTTGTTACAATTCTAGGTTTAGGTCATTCCTGTGTTTTACATTTCATATTAGGTTTTTCTGTAAAGGTTAAACTTTCTGTTTGATTATTATGTGTATGTATGTGCATTTTGCCTGTAAAGGCCGTCCTCGAAATGACCTACAATGTGTCGGGTGGGACGTTAAACCCTACTTGCTCACTCGCAGGGCTTTTTCCAGTCCGGATGCCCAACCCAACCAGCTGCGTCAAAGCTCAGGAGAGTGCTAGGCGCAGAACATCGAAATAAAATGAAAATGTACTTTTTAGGTGTACGTCTGACCTGTTTGCGTGTGTGTCTTTCAGTTGTGTGAAGAACAAGATGTTGAGAGATACAGAAAGTTGCATGAGGAGATGTGGCACATGTGTAATATTTTGTCCTCAACTTGCATTAAAAACCATGAGGTGACTGCTGCTGTTGACGTTAGTGTATAATAATGAGCCCACTCAATATATATTCGGAAAAAAATCAATCGGGCCAAAAATCAGTTAATCAGCAGGCTGTAAATTCTTGTTTGTTAAGGTTAACTTTGTTCTACCTATTTTTACAGTATATTATATGTGTGTATTGATTGTGCAATTATATTTTGTTTTTGCTTAATTCCAGTTCTTGTTTACATAGTAGTTTGCGACACAGTTTCAGTTTATGATGCCTAGTGATCACTTTAGTGCATTGCTTAAGCACCTGGAATATACAGAAGTAGAGTGTACTTGCATTGTTTGTTGTAACAAAGTGAATATTTCATGATAATAGATTTCAGTAGGACTAATAAATGAAGCTGCTTCAGTTGTGTGTATAAGTTTACTGACGTGCTACAGCTTTGCTGTAGGCGTCCATGTTACCATTGTCATCCATCTGTCTGTCTGTTTGTCACGGATGTGTTGTGGCTAACGGTAGGTCTTAGGGGAAACTTTCCACACAAATAATCAGCCCTTTGTTGAGGCTTTCTGCTTGCAAAATTTGGGGGATACAGTTAAAGGGAAAGATGTTCATATTTGGGGTTGAATGAAGGGGTAGAAAAAATGTGCGTTGAGATGAAGATCATTGACCTTGGATGACCTTAAAGGTTGGTACGTGCTATTGTGGTTAATTGGTTCGAGATAGGGCCAAGGTTGCTATAGATCACTAATAGAAAATCGCATATGCCCTTTCACATGAGATGAAAATCATCGACCTTGGATGACCTTGAAGGTCAGCTCTGCAGCAGGAACTGTGCAGGTGTAGTGCTTCTTCCCTACCCTAGCGACAGCTGGGTTTTCTTGTCTAGTGTGGTGCATTACATTTGCAATGGTTTCAGCATTGTGAAGCTGTGTGTACATCGCTGCAATCTGTCAATGCTAACAAGGACATTACTGAGTATGTGAGCAAAGCTTCAACTGGCACCGAAAAACCAGGTTCATCTTATTGTTATTAGCAGCAGCGGCAGCAGCAGCAAAAACACTAAGCAAGTAGTATTTTTAGCACGTTTCCAAAGTTCTTTCACCACACTATGGCAGTATCGTGACCCTAAGAATGCATTAGTATCTATTGGTGCTGCATCTGAGAATATGTAAATCAAGTGCCGGTTTGCCTGGCTGGGGCTAAGGCTCGGTGTGTTTCCTGTGTCATGTGGCAGGTAACGTTGCATGATCCCATGTGGCAGGTGACACTCCGTCAACTATAAACGCCTTAACCCCTTAATCTTTGTTGTGTATTTGTGTGCAGCGCCGGTGAAGTTCGAACCGTTCCAGATTGCGACAAGCCACGATGGAAGTAGCAGGAGTTTTGGCAGTGGTGTTGGTAATTCTGAGTTTAAGCCAGGCAGCCGCACTCAGACGCAGACTCTTGGTAGGTTGGGTATGACTGGGGGTCGTCAGATTTACCCCAGTGCTACTACCATGAGGCGTAACTAGGCCATCTGCACGTTGACAACAATATGAGATACACTGATTCATTTTTACCATAATCCTTAGCGTACAGGGTAATGCTGTGATTAGTGCACTGAATTTGATGACTGAGTAATTGCAGCCCAGCAATTTTTTTGCATAGTTTTTGTTCTGTTTTCTTGTCTTAGTTTGTTCTTATGCAGTTGTTTCCGAATGCCGTGCCACACACCGGCGTTAAAACGGTATTTATCAATTAGCATACAGTTCTCATTCAGAGTCGTTCAAGGTCGTCTGCTTTGTGCTATAAGGCTACAAGGGGCTCTCGGCAGACCTGCTTCAATTGCACTATTTAAGCCTGCACCATATATCACAGCTATATTGGGTACCAGCCTACTAGTAGCCTATTGGTTGGTATAGGTTTCTCGTGGTGTTGGCGTGATGCGCTTGTCACGACACTGCAAGAACTCATAGTATATACCGAATACTACTATGCTATTCCTAGCCAAGACCAATGACAACTGACGCATACTTGTGATTGTGTTTCTGTGCTTGTTATAAGAAATGTGATAAGCAGCTTTTTTGTAATATTTGTTTATTTTAAATTGTTTTTTTATTGAAATAGCACATTTTGCATGTCTATGCTTGCTATTAAAACAGTAAGAACTTTGATATGCAGTGGTTTTTATAATATTTGTAAATACTTGGAATTAGAAGTTTTACATATTTTAATTTTTTGCTTAGTAAAGCACACTTCTGTGCATATTTGATGTTATCTTAAATGAATTTTGATCAAAGTGCAATGAAATAAACTATATAGCAGTTGAGTGCTGCTTGTGAGTTACTTGTATGATATTTTAATTTTATTTAGTTGTTATTTGTTACCAAGGTAAACTTGTTATACTCACATCTGATTATGATCATCAAGCGCATGCCCCGAGCTGGAGCGTAGCGGTTTCCACGAGGTGCTTCCAGTGTTCTCGATCCTGGGCGCATCTCCAAGCCGAGTTGAGGCCATGATTATGAGGCTGGAGATCTG